>Ga0209697_10002228_pt1 | contig 28312 bp, 30 predicted proteins | sample AliMusrvi5mmetaG_FD_184115 | JGI IMG/M metagenome (GOLD analysis project Ga0209697, IMG submission 184115) | Freshwater lake bacterial and archeal communities from Alinen Mustajarvi, Finland, to study Microbial Dark Matter (Phase II) - Alinen... | ecosystem: Environmental > Aquatic > Freshwater... | reverse complement strand
ACAGGCAGGTGCATGAGGTAGCGCCGGAGGCCTGGGCCAGAGGTCATCGGGCAAAGCAACGTCTCGCTGCGTAGCGATCACCGGACAAAATCAAGCGGCGGCCCAAGGCAGCCCCCGTGACGGTTACTCATGAGCGCCCAACACCACCACGAGCCGGGGCAAATAGCCCTGCTGGAATGCCATCCCGGAAAATTGGGGTATATACGACACGTGTGATGCATTCCGCACCGTTCCGCCATGTGAATTCAGGGGCTAGCGAAGCCAAACTCCATTTGGTTTGGAGAGTCACCGCTCAGGGGTGCATCTCTCAGCTCAATCACGAGTTCTTTTTCCCGATACTCGATGAAAATAACATGCTCTCTATCACCGGCATCAACACTGAAGTGATGTGCAGCGTGAGTGTCTGGAGGAATCAGTGGAACAATTACTTTCCCCGACCGGTGGAAGGGCACCCGAGCCTTAACTCGTTGTCGCAGCGAGGAAATGGCCTTTGCCTTTCCCCGCTTGGCCCCTGAGCCAACGCCAGTCTCCGGAATTAACGCAGGATCCTCATCAGGCGCAATGAGCCTCACATTTTCAGTCTCAACAAGTAAGACACCTTTTTCGAAACCACCCCGCTCCCCTCGTTTCCGATCAGCTACTTGCACGAGGTCATCAAAGGTTCGTCCGCTTACCGCGCATGCTCCGCGAATAACCTCGAGCATGTCGGCCAGCTCTTCAAAAGCTTTGGAACCTTCCTCCGCCCAAAAAAATTCAAAAGCCTCTTCGATTGCTTTCGCCCGCAGCAACTCATACAGGACATCATGAGGCACCTGAACCGAGCGGGCCCGTTCGCCCTTGGCTTCGATATTTCCCGGCATTCCATCACGAACCAACTTCACAAATTTCCTACGGTTTTGCTTCTCAGTTAGTAACTTGGTAACACATCGAATTCCCACGCCCTTCCGTTCCAACATGTAATAAATATGCGACAGCATGCTGCCTTGCAGCTCGACCGGCACTCGCAACTCAATAGCGGTTAATGCAACTTGATTGACGAATTCCTTTGACCTCAGCAAGTCGGGAACAGGGCACAATCTAATAAACGGCTTGTCACCAGACGTCCGCACATTCTCCGTAGCTCGCAAACGATTTAGATCAGCTTCATTCGTCACCGTAAACCCCTTGCCACCATAGTAATTATCCGCTGCCTTAGCTTTTTTCGCAGGCAGGTCCAGTACATGGATCCATGGAAGAACATTGGGATAGCCGGTCTCTTGATTCACACCGACAAAATACATCACTTCCACAGGCACATTCAGCGTGTTCGCAATCTTGAGCGTTTGAGCGCCGATCATGCTGAGTTCATGCTGTTCGAGCGACTCCTTCCAATCCCAGGTATCCGGGCAATGTTCTTGCCTCCACTTGCCGCTCGCATCCGATGCTAAGAAGTGACGTTTGCACCGAATCACTTTTCGCACCTTTCCTGAAAGGCAATCGACTTCGAACGAATCGTGACTAAAACATAGCAGCCCGTCTGGCAATCCCCAAATCGAGTCGATCAAGACGCGAGGTGTTCCGGGGCGAGCCAGGGCAAAGGCTCCGCTACGAGCCACGATATATCGATGACAAATAAAACAAACTTTTGCAGGATCGATTCCCTGTCGCTTCATTACTTGAGCAGTCGCAGTCAGCCATTTAGCCGCATCATCCGCGCTGTAAATGGTTTCTGATCGAGGCGACAGAAAATTGACATCGTCACTGTCCGTCAACTTATCAGTTCTGAATACAATCGGTGAAGCACAAAGCTGTGCTAAGTCTTTCCGAAGGCGTTCGCTCACATTACCCGCCATCAGGTTTCTTATTACGCTGGCGCTTTCAAGTACAAATAACTTAGCAGAGGTAAGTCCGGCATCTCCAAACACGCGAAGACTTTCGATTTTTTTCCAGGGCTTCAACGCACTTACTCCGTCAACAAATAATGTAGTCTGAGGCGTGGTATTATTGAATTTAATATCGCAACTTGAACTACTAGGTTTCCCACCTGTACGCGCGACTTCAACGTCACGCTGAACGATCCACAATCGGTTTCCGTCCCAACTCCACTCATAGTGGATACGAACGGCGTCTTGAGAGGACCACTCGGCTACCTCCAACAAGCGTTGGCGCAACTCTGATTCGGAACCGCAGATAAGCCCCCTCTTCCCAACATGCTTTACCAAATTGTGAGTTCAAATCGCGCTAGTCTTTGCGGATTTTTCCGGTGACTCGATCTCAAATCGCCATTGTTTGTGGCTTCTAGACACCCTCCTCTCGTTGGATAGATGCCCGTGCAACTGAGGCTGATGGAAACGTTGGATGATTAGCGATAGACTAGCGTGACTGTCTAACTCATCCAAAGCTTGGCGGCTGTACGACCAAACAGTCTCGAAAACTTGGAGCACGTCATCAATTCCGCTGGCCGACTGTCGACTAGTCAGCCAACCTCGCGCATCAATATCCTCAATATTGGCGCTCGATCTAACAATTACACGATCAGCTTTTTTCGAAATGAGTTTACTCGGAAGCGACCATTGATTTGAACCGAGAAGGCACTTTCGAAGCTCGGCGATTCGGTTTGAATCCGGGGGATACGACCCAAGGCTGACAACGACAAATGGAGGGGTCCAACTTGTTGGTAGATCAAAAAGACCCTCGACCTTTGCTCCCCCTTTGGCCTTTGCTCGCGAAACATTTTGGCCATCGCAATAATGCGGGCCCAGAAAGAGCTTTAGAAACGCCATGACTCAAGTTTGATTCATTTGCTCCCATTTGATCCACCTGAGTCACTGCCGTCCCTGCTAGTTTTGTGGTCGTATGGCTTGTTATGGGTGCCGAATAAAGTTTGCGCGATCTCCGTCAATTTACCAATCGCAGAATCTGAAAAATAACCAACCAAAAATCCGACGGCGACCACCACCGGTGGCCGGGCAAGCTCCTGCGCGTCAAAGATTCGTAATAGACCCGACGACATGACCACCACCATCGCAAATGCATGGCCACCGGAGATATGTGGCGTCAACATCCGCCATAGGCGCCTTTCCAAGTGCCAGTATCCTCGTGCCACCACATGATAGAGCCATTTGAGGTTAAACAAGGTACCGCCCAGCGTACCTGACAACCATGCGTAGCAATATCGATTTAATGTCGCCGCCCTGCTTGAATCTAGTCCGAGTCGCGCAGCAAACCAACCGCTCCAGATTAGAAACATGGCCAACGGAACCACGAAAAGAGTGGAAGATACGACTACGGCCTCGATGCGAATTTGCTTTTTCGCGTCACAAGGATATTTTGATTCCCAATCATATAGCGCCCGGCCATCTGCGGGATCGCTCGGCGCAAATTCGGGGACGTCATGAGGTTGATTTGAAGGTGATTGCTTTGCCATAGTAATCCTTCCAAGCCCTAGACAATCCCAATCTGGATTCACGAACTGACAGCCAACCCCAAGCCTTCAAGTGTCAATTCTATGTGCTTGTCGAAACGGTTTGTTTTCCAATCGAACTCTTCCGGTATCCCAACGGATGCCGCAACGGCCCGCCGCAAAACCTGGCTACCGATGTTTGGTGAACTACAGATCCAGGAGCATCCGTTTTGATCTCGCAGGAAAAGATATGGAATATTCAATGCATAGGCTAAGCCAACGGCATCACTGCGATCTACTCGGGCCCAATCCAGTGGAGACTGCGACACTTTCGCCGACGTCCCGAGAAGGTCCGCTGCCGTAGCCACAATATGGGTATGGGCGTGATCTATTCCGCAGCCGACCGGGCGCAGAGGTGACACTGGCCCGTGTTCAAATCGAACTGTAGAACCGAATGACTCGGCTAGAAGCTGCTCTGCACGTGAACACACGTCATCGAGTTCGTTGAGCAAGGCGTCCCCCATCGCCCCCATGCAAACGAAATGCTTCTTAGGCGTGACCAGAAGCCATCCGGGAACTATCGATCCCACCGTTGGCGTCACGACAAAGTTCTCCGTTGCGAAAACAATGGTGTCAGCCGGGTCTATCGAAAGGTTGCTAGACCCAAATTTTTCACAGAACTTGCACAGGTTTCCCATAGTGATGATTCATTCAGATAAATATACCCGAGTACAAGTGCCAGTACAAGCGGAATGCCGCACCGCCATTCCACCAGCTCAAAGCCCTTCAGGCAATTCGTCAACCGTCGGCTCAGGCCGCTGCTTCTTGAGGAAGCGAATGTCCTCGGCCTTCTCGATGAAGATGGTGTCTTCGCAGATGTTTTTGGCGTGATCGCCCACGCGCTCCAGGAAGCGGCCCACGAAAATGAGATGCAGGTAGGCTTCGAGTCCGCCCTGCTGGCTTTCCATGACGTGGAGCAGCGCCTCGTCCAGTGCCTTCTCGGCGTTGTCGAGCTCCTTGTCGAGCCCGCGGATGATGGCGGCCGCGTCGGCATTGCCATCGGCGAAAGCCGCCATGGACTGTTCGATCTGGCGCGCGGCAAGCTGATACACGGGCTGTACCAAGTGCAGTTCCGGGAGTTCCGTAAGTTGATTGATCTTGCGGGCGCGCTTGGCAATGCTGGAGGCCTGGTCCGAGATGCGCTCCAGGTTGTTGGCCACGCGCATCGTGCCCATCACCTGGCGCAAATCGTGAGCCATGGGCTGAAAGCGGATGAGGATGTCCATGCCTGCCTTGTCGATGGTCTTTTCCAACAGGTTCACATCCTGATCATCGGCGATGGTCTGGTTGCACAGGTCGGTGTCCCGCTCAAGAAGACCACGCATGGCATTGGCCAGGTTCTTGCGAGCAATGCTGGCCATCGTGAGCACGTTCTCACGCAGGCGGGCCAGGGCATCAGAAAAGGCCCTCAAGATATGTTCGTTGGCTGACATGTGGATGGAGCGATGGCGGTGCCGTCATAGTGCGCCCGTTCAGCCTCGCGGCAAGCTGTAGATCAACCCGTTCGCCCCGCTGAACAATGCCATTCTTCAACCATCACTCCTCCGCTCAAAAGAGGGGACGGGTGAAGTTTTTGACACGGGACAGGGGACGGAAGCGTAAATGAAAAGACTGATTCCCAGGCGCAGCCGCCTCCCTTTTTACTTCTCTACTGACCGTATGGGCCGGGCTTCGGCAGGGGGCGGACAAGGCTTCCAGCCTTGCCCTCAACCGGACCGTCGATCCATTCGCGAACGTGCGGATCATCGATGGCGCGATCGACAATGTCCTGAAGCACCCGTGAGGTCAGATCGCGCAAGCCGGGTACTGGATCGCCGGAGCCAGGGATGTAGTTCGGGTTCTGGTGGTGGGCCTCATAGGTGTGGCGGTAAAGCACACGACCGGAGCTGCGGTCCACCAGGTCCACGCGCACCTTGGCCGAGGCATAGGGCCTGACCAAAAGCTCGCATTCCAGCTCCTTGATGTCGCCCTCCAGCGAAAAACGGGCGCTGCTGGCCGGTGCCAGCATGCCGCGGGCGTCCAAGGCATGGAGAAAGGCGTTATGCACCGCCTCGTCAGCGGGCACGCGCAGGTAGACGCGCTCGAACGGCGTGCCAATGGGGGTTTTCACCGTGCCCAGGAGGCGCGGTTCATCTTCCCCTCGCTCGTCCTGGAACACCCCGGCGCTAAGCACCGGTGGCCCCGCCCTGTTTCTTCCCGGATTGGGCATGTAATCAAGACTTACCTCAGTGGTCAGACAGCCCGAAAGCAGGACGACCGCAAGAGGTACCAGTGGCAAAACGAGAGACCGTAGGCGCATAGAGGGGGGATGTTTACGCCGCTCCAGCCCGGAATCAACCCTGCTAAGCAGCAATCCAAAAGACAGCCTGCACGGGAAACGTTCAAAACATCGTTGATTGGCTCTTCGATTTCGTCATTCGCTCCCGGCTACCACAACTCCCTTTCGATACCCGCTTGACGCTCTGACTCACCCCCCTACTATCCCCTCCCTTTTCAGCGCGTGCTGTGCGCATTGCCCCTTCATTGTCATGAACATCCACGAATATCAGGCCAAGGAACTTTTTGAAAAATTTGGCGTCGCAACGCCCAAAGGCAAGGTCGCCAGCACCGCCGAAGAAGCGGGAGCCGCAGCGCAGGAACTGGGCGGAGCCGGGCTGGTGGTGAAAGCCCAGGTGCATGCAGGCGGGCGCGGCAAGGGCACGTTCAAAAATGGCTTCAAAGGGGGCGTACATGTGATCAACACCACGGCCGAAGCGCAGGACATCGCCAGCAAGATGCTGGGCCAGACCCTGGTGACCCATCAGACCGGCCCCGCAGGCAGGCTGGTCAGCAAGGTGCTGGTGGTCAAGTCAGTGGACATCGCCAAGGAGTTCTATTTCGCCGTGCTGTTCGACCGCGGCACCAGCGGCCACGCAGTCATCGCCAGCACGGAGGGTGGCATGAACATCGAGGACGTGGCTGCAAACACGCCGGAAAAGATCATCAAGGAATTCATCAACCCCGCCATCGGCCTGCAGCCGTATCAGTGCCGCAAAATCGCTGCGGAGCTGGGCCTGCGCGGTGCGCTCATGAACCAGGCTGTGAAACTCTTCACCGCCCTGTACAACCTCTACATCAGGACCGACTGCTGCATGGTCGAAGTCAACCCCCTGGCGCTGACGACCGACAACCAGCTCGTGGCGCTCGACGCCAAATTCGGCTTTGATGACAACGCATTGTACCGTCACCCGGACATCGTTGCAATGCGCGACAAGACCGAGGAAGACCCGCGCGAAGTCGCCGCCAGCGAGTTCAACCTCAACTACATCGGTCTGGATGGCAACATCGCCTGCCTGGTCAATGGTGCGGGCCTGGCGATGAGCACGATGGATATCATCAAGCTGCACGGCGGCGAACCGGCGAACTTCCTGGATGTGGGCGGTGGTGCCACCAAGGAACAAGTCACGGCAGCCTTCAAGATCATCCTCGCTGATCCCAATGTGAAGGGCATCCTGGTCAACATTTTCGGCGGCATTATGGACTGCCAGATCATCGCCGACGGCATCATCGCAGCAGCCAAGGAAACCCACATGAGCATTCCGCTTGTGGTGCGGCTTGAAGGCAACAATGTCGAGGCTGGCAAGGCCACGCTGGCCGCCAGCGGCCTGGCCATCACCAGCGCCGAAGGCCTCACCGACGCCGCCCAGAAGATCGTGGCGGCCGTGGGAGCAGCCTGACCTCAGCCACGGAAGTCCCATGTCGTTCAAAGTCATCGAATTCGCCTTCGTCGGCTACCCGGTCACCGACCTGGCAGTGGCGCGTGCGTTCTACGAGACAGTACTGAACTTCACCCCCTGCTCGGTGTTCGGTGACGACAAGGCCTCCTGGATTGAATACGAAGTGGGTCCCCACACCCTGGCCATCAGCAACATGTCGCCCGACTGGAAGCCCAGCAAGGACGGCGGTGGCCTGGCCCTGGAAGTGGAGGATTTCGATGCCTCCATTGCCTGGCTCAAGGACAAGGACGTGACCTTCACTCTGGAACCCTTCGAAACGCCCGTCTGCCACATGGCCCTCATCGCCGATCCCGACGGCAACTCCATCTGCATCCACAAGCGCAAGCCCGGACATCATTGACCGCTCCCAGACCTCGCACAGACACGTCGCCCACAGCCCTTCCCTTTTCCTATGGCCATCCTCGTTGACTCCAACACACGCATCCTCATCCAAGGCATCACCGGTGACTTTGGTTCCCGCCACGCCCGGCTTTCGCTCGACTACGGCACGCAACTGGTCGCCGGGGTGACCCCCGGCAAAGGCGGGCAGACCTTCGATCACGGCACCCACAAGGTGCCGGTGTATGATACGGTCTCCGAGGCCGCCAAACAGTCCGGCGCAACAGTGGCGGTGATCTTTGTGCCCCCTCCATTCGCCGCCGATGCGATTCTCGAAGGCGTGGACGCCGGCATGGACCTGGTGGTGGCGATCACCGAAGGCATCCCGATCAATGACATGATCAAGGTGAAGGCCGCGATGAAGGGCAGCAAGACCCGCCTCATCGGCCCGAACTGCCCCGGTCTGGTCACCCCTGGTCGCGGCGACAAGTCATACGGTGGCTGCCGCATCGGCATCGCCCCTGGGTACATTCACAAGCGCGGCAACATCGGCGTGGTCTCACGTTCCGGCACCCTCACCTATGAAGCGGTGTGGCAGCTCACCACGCGAGGCTATGGCCAGAGCACCTGCGTGGGCATTGGCGGCGACCCAGTGAACGGCACCAATCACCTGGACATCCTCAAAATGTTCAACGACGACCCCGAGACCGACGGCATCATCATGATCGGCGAAATCGGCGGCAACGCTGAAACCGAAGCCGCGCGCTGGGCCAAGGATCACTGCAAGAAGCCCATCTCCGGCTTCATCGCCGGTGCCACCGCACCTCCCGGCCGGCGCATGGGTCACGCTGGCGCCATCGTCGGCGGCGACGAAGACACCGCCCAGGCGAAGAAGAAAATCCTCACCGAATGCGGCATCGCCGTCGCGGACTCCCCGGCGGACATGGCCACGGCTTTACTGCGGCTGATGGGCAAGCTCTAGGCGCAGGAAAGGGATGCGTGAGAAGGGAAGCCCCATGACCATTCATCCCATCGACCTCCAGTTCCAGGGTGTTCCTGGCATCATCGCTGCCCACGTGCTGGAGAGCGGTGGTGAGGTGGCGCTGATCGAGACCGGACCGGCCTCATGTCAGGAGGCCCTGGTTGCGGGCCTCCGGTCACTGGGCATCGGTGTGAAGGAGGTTCGCAAGGTGCTGGTCACCCACATTCACCTGGACCATGCGGGCGGTGCGGGCTGGTGGGCGCAGCAGGGAGCGCAGGTGTTTGTACATGGCAAAGGCGCACCGCACGTGATTGATCCGGCCAAGCTGATCGACAGCGCCACGCGCATCTATGGCGAACGCATGGACGCGCTCTGGGGCCCCATTCTGCCCGCCCCTCCCGAGCGTGTCACCGTTCTGGAAGATGGCGACCGGGTGCGCGTCGGCGAATTCGAAATTGAAGCCTGGAACACCCCCGGCCACGCCCGGCATCATCACGCCTTCGTGACGGGCGATGTCTGCTTCACTGGCGACGTGGCGGGCGTACGGCTGCAAGGGTTTGAATATCTCTCCGTCGCCGCTGCGCCGCCGCAGTTCGATCCGGGGGCGTACGAGGCTTCGGTGGACCGCCTCATCGCAGGCGGCTTCAGCAAGCTCTACCTGGCTCACTTCGGCGAGGTGATTGATCCGGCGCAGCACTTGCAGCGCTATCGCCAGCGCATCATCGACGTGCACGAACGCATCGCGGGCTGGAAGCACGAGGGGTTGGACAGTGATGAAATTGCCCGGCGTTACACGCAGTCCGAACACGCGATCGCCGCCCTTCCCGAGGCCGCCTGGCAGCGCTACGAACTGGCCAATGGCACGGTGATGTGCGCGGGCGGGATTGAGCTCTACGTGACGAAAGCGGCGGAGAGTGAGGCTGCGAATCACGCCGCCGGACGCTGAACTTCAGGGTTTCGCCAGCAGCTTCCGCACGGCTTCCACCGTTGGCTCAATGCTGGCATTGAGAGCCTCCTCGCGATGCACGACCCTGCCGTCTGCATCGAGCACGGCGATGAGATTGGAGTGGGCGAACAGGCCCTCAACAAGCTGGTATTTGAAGTTCAGCGCCACTGCGGTCTGCTGCACGACGTCCTCTGGCGCGGCCAGGAAGGTCCAGTGACTGGGGTTCATCCGATGCTCGTTGAGCGTCCTGGTCATCTGCGCCGGAGTGTCGTGTGTCGGGTCAATGGAGAGAAAGGCAAAGCCTGTCCTGTCCGCGTCGGCACCCAGAGCCTGCTCGATGCGCTGCATGTCGCCAAGAATGCGCGGGCAGGCGAACTTGCAGCGCGTGAAGCCCATCGTGACCACCCGCACCTTGCCGCGCAGGCTGGCGAGTGAGATGACCTTGTCGTCCTGCGTGCGCCACTCTCCGGGCAGGCCGTACGCGGTGGCGAAGCCAGGGGAGTCGGCGCGATCCGCTTTCCCGCCCACGGACTTCGCAGCTCGGAAGCCCAGGCTTCCCACGCAGTAGCTGCCCTTCAAACTGGAGCGGAAAGCGTAGCGCATGTAGGCGGCGTAATTGCCCACATCGGTGGCGAGCAGGGAGCCGGCACCACAGAAAAGCCTGCGCTCCAGCGTGCCGTCGCCGCGTGAGTCGCCCACAAGTAGCGAGGCGTTGAAGTCACTCACCCATTCCCACACCAGGCCGTGGAGCCCGCGCAGTCCGAGGACATTGGCGGGTGCCGTTTGAACCGGCGCCGGGATGCGGGCGGAGGGTGTAGAATACCATTCCAGCAACTGCTGAAGAAAGGCAGGGTCGTTGGAAGCGTCGGCCCGCGTGGCATCCGCGCGGGCCGCGGACTCCCATTCGTCCTGGGTGGGCAACCGCTTGCCTTGCGCCTCGCAAAACGCCTTCGCGGCATGCCAGGAGACATGCGTCACCGGAGCGTCCCGCAGTTGCCCGGCATCGGGGCCGAGATCGAGATCACCCGCCCACTGCGTGAGGTAGCCGGCATCCGCCTGGCTGCGGTTCACCTGGGAGCGCCGCCACTGTGGATGCGCCTTCACGAAGTCCAGGAACTGCGCGTTCGTCACCTGCGTGATGTCCATGAAGAACGGCGGCACGGCGCGCGGCAGGACCTTGCCGGAGTAAAACGGCTTATAGCTGCTGGCGGGCACCCAAACCATGCCAGGCGGCGCAGTCTCTCCTGCCAGCGACGATGTCGCGAGGGCCAGGGCCGCTGAAAGTGTGGCAATGAGCTGCATGGGGATGCCGTGGCAAAAATGGCGGGATCGAGACTTGCCGCCTACTCAATGCGGAGAACCGCTGGAATGGCGGCGGAGGCCATTTTGGCCCGTACTTGTGCGGCCAAATCTGGAGTGATCTCCCCGCCTTTGTTGCCCCACTGGTTGTAAACATAAGTGAGCACATTTGCCACCTGCTCATCATTGAGACCGAGCTCTGGCATGATGCTTTCAAACGTCTCTCCATTGACCGTCACCTTGCCCTGGAGACCGTGCATGACGACGCCGACGGCGCGCTGCGGATCACTGTTGAGGAAATCGGACTTGGCGAGCGGAGGGAAGGCCTTCGGTATTCCCTGCCCCTCCAGTTGATGGCAGGCGATGCAGATCTGGGTATAGATCATCTTCCCCCGGGCAAGGCGCTCGTCCTTGTTCACCGCCGGCGGCTGGGCCTTGGTGAGCTGGGGGATGCTCTGGGCGGCGCCGCCTTCGAACTGGTAGATGCGGTCGTCCTGCTTGCCGGAATAGACCACTTTGTTTTCCTCGCCCGTGGCCTTGATCATGGCCACGGCACCCTTGTTGAAGGCACGGAAAATGGAGTGATCCACGAGGATGTACGTGCCCGGCACTTCGAGGCCGAACTCGACGATGGTTGATCCGCCTGCGGGAATCATCGTGGTCTGCACCTGATGCTGCACTGAGGTAACGCTGCCTTCGAGATAGACGTTGTCAAAGATGGCTCCGATGACATGGAACGAGGAGGTCAGGTTCGGTCCGCCATTGCCAACAAACAGGCGCACCTTCTCTCCCACCCTGGCCTGAACGGCATTATCGCCCGCCATCGCCCCAACCGAGCCGTTGAACACGACATAGTCCGCCGTCTCCGCGAGCGCTTTGTCCATGCTGAAGGGCTGCTGGCCGGCCTCGCCATAACGACCCTTGGTGTAAAATTCGGACTGCACGACGTAGTACTCCCGGTCCACCTTGGGCAGCCCGCCGATGGGCTCAACCAAGATGAGGCCATACATGCCGTTGGCCATGTGCATGCCCACGGGTGCCGTGGCGCAGTGATAGACGAACAAACCAGGGTGGAGCGCCTTGAACGAGAACACTGACTCATGCCCCGGCGCAGTGAACGAGGCTGCCGCACCCCCGCCAGGCCCGGTGACGGCGTGCAGATCGATGTTGTGCGGCATCTTGCTGTCCGGACGGTTCATCAGGTGAAACTCCACCTCGTCGTTTTGGCGGATGCGGATGAACTTGCCAGGCACGCTGCCGCCAAACGTCCAGAAGGTGTAATCCACCCCATCCGCCAAACGTTTGACCACCTCCACCACCTCGAGTTTGACAATGACCTTGGCGGGATGGTTGCGCGTGATCGGCGGCGGCACGTTGGGTGCGCTGGTGAGCACGGCTTCCTCCTGCCCCTGCAAGGGCTCGTCCTGGAGCTTCGCGGGATCGCGTACAGCCTTCGCGTCCGGCGATGCAGTGGCTTTCCCCGCAGACGAATACGCACTCATCTCCTTCTCCAAAGTTTCCCGCGACTGTTTTTCATTCCTGCTCAGTTCGCCATCGCCGCACTGGGCTAGAAGCAGGGTGGCAAGGATGAGGAGCGTGAGAGAGAGGTGTTTTTTCATACGGTTTCAGGCTGGGACGAAGATTTGTAGCGGGCGTATCGCTCGCGTTGCTCGGGCGTGAGATTCGCCGGGTCAAAGCGCGGCGCATCAACACTGTTGATGCGGGCATGGATCACATTCGCCATGTCCGCTGCGCAGTTCTTGATGTGCTCAGCTTTCTCGCCGGCAAAAAGGTCGTCCACCGTGCTGCGGAACAGCATCAGCCAGTGGTCAAACTGCGCTCGGCCCATCGGCGTCAGCGGCACCAGCCTGGCATGCGCGGCAAGCGGATTGCCCGTGTAACCGCCGCTGCGAAACAGGACGGTCTCCCAGAAGGCATACATCTTCGGCAGATGCGTCTCCCAATTGGTCTGCGCGACACGTTCAAAGATGAAGCCGAGCGTTTCGTCCGCGCGCACACGCTGGTAGAAGGTGTTCACCAGCGTCTCGATGTCCGCGCGATCGGCGATGTCCTGTTTGGTCGGGGTAGTTTTTGTGATCATGCAGAATACTTGCATCAATGGTGCAACATTACCCAGGTCTATGCTCCTCACATGCTGGCGAGGAGTGCGCGGGACTTGAGATCGCCTGGTTTTCGGAACCGCAACAACTGCTCACAGGAGAGCAAGATCGGCGGATCAATGGCGCACCTTATTGCGTAATTGTTGCATCGCCAGTACTACATTTCTGGCCCACAACCAAACACACTACGAAATAACGATGAAATACCGCCTCGCCCTCCTCGCCGCATGTGCCTTCGGACTCTCTACTCCCAGCTTCGCTGCGGATCCCCCGAAGGATGCAGTCAACACGGTCTGCCCGATCAGCGGCAAGCCCGTGGATCCGACCTGCACGGTGGTCTATGAGGGCAAAACGTTCGCCTTTGCGGGCGACGCCTGCCGCACCAAATTCAATGAGGCCCGCGCCAAGAGCCTGTATCAGAAACTGGGGGGCCAGGCGGCCATCGACGCAGCCGTGGAGCTGTTCTACACGAAAGTCCTCGTCGACGAACGCGTGAAGCACTACTTCGAGGACGTCAACATGAACAAGCAGAAGCGCAAGCAGAAGGCATTCCTTTCCGCCGCGCTCGGCGGCCCCATTCCCTGGACGGGCAAGGACATGCGCACCGCCCATGCCGATCTGCATGGTCTCAATGACAGCCACTTCAACGCCATCGGCGAACACCTGAAAGCCACGCTTGAAGAACTGAAGGTGAGCAAGGACCTCATCGACCAGACGCTGGCCATTGTCGAAACCACGCGCAACGACGTGCTGAACCGCCCAAAAAAGGTGAACTAAGCACGAAACAGCTTTGCGGCGCTGCCACCGGCAGCGCCGCAAACGGGCTCACAAACAGCCCTGGAGGTGCGGAGAGGGCCGAGTTTTGCTCTCGCCAGTGTGCCGGTCAAACCGCACCCTCACGACGCTACCCCTTGGCAAGCCGCAGTGTCACCTGATTGACAATTTCCTCGACCGATGCCAGCCGGCCAACGCCTTCGTAACCGCAGGCGAGCAAGCCTTCCTCCGGCTCGATGAACTGATGCCCCCAGCCCTTCAGCGTGGCGACGTTTTGCTGCGTGGCCGGGTGCAGCCACATCTTGCCGTTCATGGCGGGGGCGATAAGCACCGGGGCCCGGGTGGCGAGAGCGATGGCACCCAGCGCATCACCCGCCAGTCCGTGGGCCAGGCCGGCCAGCACGTTAGCCGTGGCCGGGGCGACAAGCAGCAGTTCCGCCTCATCCGCGAGCTGGATATGCCCCGGCTGCCAGCCTTCCTTCTCCGCAAAAAGATCAGTGATGACGGCCTCGCGCGAAAGCGTCTGCAGGGTCAGCGGTGTGATGAACTCCAGCGCTCCGCGCGTGAGGATGCATGTCACCCTGTGGCCCAGCTTGGTGAGCTGGCTTGCGATGTCCGCCGCCTTGTAGGCGGCGATCGAGCCGGAGATGCCGAGGAGAATGCGAGACATGGGAAAGGGAAAGTGCGGAAGTGCCTGGTGCTCAGTACGGAGTCAGAAGTAAAAAGTCGAACTGCCCACTACGCACTTGGCACTACGCACCGAGTACTTTCAACTACTTCCCACTTTTGACTTTTTACTTCCCACTTTACACTTTCCCCCCGATGCTGCTGCCATCTTGAACCCCGTCCTCAACGAACCTGATTCACCCTTTGACCTCGCGCTGCGCCCCGTGGATTTTGCGGAGTTTCACGGCCAGACAAAGGTAAAAGAGCAGCTCATGGTGATGGTCGAGGCGGCCAGACTGCGCGGCGAACCGCTCGACCATGTTCTTTTGTGCGGGCCTCCCGGCCTGGGCAAAACCACCTTGGCCAACCTGATTGCCAATGCCGTGGGCTCAAAACTGCACACCACCAGCGGCCCGCAGATCGAGCGTGCGGGCGATCTCGCCGGCATCCTGACCAACCTGGCGGACCGCGACATCATGTTCATCGATGAAATCCACCGCCTGCACCCCAGCATCGAGGAATACCTGTACCCGGCGATTGAAGATTTCCGGCTCGACATCATCATCGACCAGGGGCCCAAGGCGCGCACCATCCGCATCGACCTGCCCCCCTTCACCCTGGTGGGAGCGACCACACGTGCTGGCATGCTGACCGCGCCCATGCGCTCGCGCTTCGGCATCCCCAACCGGCTCGATTACTACACCACAGAGGAGTTGCAGCACATCCTCATGCGCTCGGCCCGCCTCATGAACGTGGTCATCCAAGCCGGGGGCGCTCACGAAATCGCACGCCGCTCGCGCGGCACCCCGCGCATCGCCAACCACTTGCTGCGCTGGGTGCGCGACTATGCCACGGTCCGCGCCGGTGGCGAGGTCACCGAGCCAGTCGCCGCCGCCGCCCTGAGCATGCGCGACATTGATGAAGACGGCCTGGATGAAATGGACAAACGGGTACTGGAAGCTCTCATCCACAAGTTCGACGGCGGCCCCGTGGGACTCAATTCCGTGGCAGTGGTGGTGGGCGAAGACGCCACCACTTTGGAAGAAGTCCACGAACCCTTTCTGGTCATGCAGGGCTATGTCAAGCGCACCCCGCGCGGACGCGTCGCCATGCCCTCCGCTTACCGTAAGCTCGGCCTCGTTCCCCGCCATACCGGCCAGACAGAATTGTTTTGATGCAATGATGATGCGCGAACTCACATCGCTATGGGCCAGCATGCAGGATCCTGAATACCTGCACCTGCTGCTCGAGCCCCTGCCCCTGTTCGGACTGGGCCTCGGCCTGATCTTCCTGCTCATGAGCGTGCTGTTCGGGCAGGCCCCCACACGCATCCTCGCTCTGATCGTCATCATCCTCTCGGCAGGCAGCGTGCCCTGGTACCTGAAAATGCGGGTCGCAGCGGCACCGCGCATCGCCGCCACCACAGATCGTGCCGTTCAACCGCTGATCAAGCAGCAGACCGAACGGCGCCAGGACAGCGAGTGGGTCTATCTCTCAGTCGCCGCCGTGAGCGCCATTGCCCTGGTGTTGGGCCGCACCGGCCGGGGATCCGTCCTCACCTGGACCGCCATCGCCGTGGTGGCCGCCGGTTTCGTGCATTGCGTCTGGCTCCACAAGAAGGAGTGCGAAGTGTACCACCCGCACATCGTCCACTATGTCGCCCCGCAGTGAATTGAAACACGAAAGCAGCAGGCTGTTGCTGCTCGCCCGCCACTGGCTGCGGCAGCACTGGCGCGGCTTTACCAGCCTGCAATTGCTGCTGCTCCTGGTTATCTGGGCGGGCATTCATCCGCACGACAAGGAGTGGCTGGCGGCCGTGCACCGCACCACCTTCGGATGGCCGCCCCGGACGGTGGAACACCTCGCCGGGTGGCTGAGCAAATGGGGCGATTTCCCGGGATTCAACCTGGCCCTCGCTCTCGGGCTGTGGCTCGCAGGATTGGCCGGTCGACGCCCGCACTGGCGTCGTCTGGCGCTCATGACCGTGCTTGCCGCCGCTCTCGCCGGGCTGTCCACCGTCGTGCTGCGCTCCCTTCTCGGCCGCACCCGCCCCCAGGCCGCTGTGGTCGATGGTTTTTACGGCCCCCACCGTTCCACCAACTTCCAGTCCTGCCCTTCAGGCCACACCACCACCGCCTTCACCGCCGGAATTTCATTGCTGGTCACCGCCCCGGAAATCGGCCTGCCCGCCACGTTGGTGGCCGCCAGCGTCGGTTGGTCGCGCATGTTTCTCAATCGCCACTATCCTGCCGACGTCGCCACAGGCATCTGGATGGCCCTGTGGTTTGCCGTGCCTTTGGGCTGCGCCGCACGGCAGCGGCGGAAAGAAAACTAGAACGGGGCGCATCGCTCGCAGGGGTCCCATGCCACCTGCCTCCGGTGAGACTCAAGTCTCCTGTCTTCTGTTTTCCAGTCTTTGGTCTGTCCGCAGCCGCGCGTAGAGCACCATGTCCTGCCGCACCCCGGCCACGATCGCGGCCTGGCGCAGCAGTCCTTCCTGAGTGAAACCCAACCGCTCCGGGATCCGGCGGCTGGCGACATTGCCTACGGCGGCCTGAATCTGCACGCGGTGCTGCGCATGGTCCGTCAGGCACCACGTCGTCATCGCCTGCACCGCCGTGGTCATCAGTCCTTGGCCGCAAAGCTCGTGATCCAGCCAGTAACCCAGACTCACGCATTCGTTTTCATGATCTGCATGCACGATGCCGATGCCGCCCACGATGCGACCATGCAAGCGCAGGGCGCACGCAAGCTCATGCCGCCCCTGCCACGCCGCCTGCGACACCGCAATGAACCGCGCCACATCGCGCGCAGCCCTCACCAACGGCACCCACGGAAGCCAGGGGCCCAGATGATCGCGGTTGCGGTCGATCACCTCAAAATGCTCCTGCACGTCCGCCGCCACAAGCTGGACGATGTTGAGGTCAGGGTGCTGGGTGGCGATAATCATCGAAGGACTGACACCTTTGCAACGGGACCTCGCTTAATGAAAGAGCTCTTTGGCTCACGATCGAGCGGGACCCCCCGGCCAGCACTGGCGTCGTGGATCGGCTTTATGGCTCTTATTGCCTGTGTCCCTCACTTGCCATCCTTGTGCTCGCCCACTTCCCTGAACAATTCCTGAAGCTTGGCCCGCACTACTTTCAAAGCAATCTGCCCCTGGGAAGTGATGCGGTACAATACCCGGCGACCGCCCCCCTCTTCGGCGCGACTGGTCAGCCAGCCATCCTTCTCCATGCTCTTGAGCATGGGGTACAGCGTGCCCGGACTGATATGATAGCCGTGGTGACGCAGTTCCCCGATCATCCAGTTGCCGCACAGATCCCCTTCATCTGCATGATGCAGAACATGCATCCGGATGAATCCGGAGAGCAGCCGTTGAAGGGGTTTTTCGATTTCGGCCATGCCAGTCTCATCAATGTAACCAAACCGCGTCGCGGTACCAGTCGCAATTTGCGTGCCCTGGTGCCCATCAACGACCAAGAACGACCAGGCAAAGAACAACGGCTCTGGCATGCCTGGGTTGATGAAGGACCGTGAACTTCATCGCACTCAGGCAGCTTTTGTCCGGCTGGACTCAGAGAGCGTCATAGTTGGCACGCCTCGCAACTCCGGCAAAAAAAACCGGAGGGAGTTGCGATCCGTTCCGGCTTCTTCCAAAGGACATGGCCTCAGCACATTACGCCTGGGCTTCGGCACCCTTGTGACCGAGCTGTTTCACCGCGCTGTTCAATTTCTCATACTCAATGGGCTTTTGGATCACCGTGACCGGACCATGCATCAGGATGCGGCTGAGAATCTCACTGTCGGGATAGCCCGTGATAATGACGATAGGCAGGTCCGGATACAATGCCTTCAACTGGGAATAGACTTCATCACCGGGTATGTCGGGCAGCTTGAGGTCCAGAAAAACGAAATCAAATTTCTGCTTCTTAGCCATGCTGATGGCCTCGGCTCCCGAGCCCACAACGAGACGGCCAAATCCGGCCTTCTTAAGGAACTGCTTAAACAACGCCTGAAGGGCGGGGTCATCATCCACCACCATCACGGTCGGCTGCCCGGCCTCGTCTTCCTTGCGCAGCACATCACGATCAAGCAGGCTGCGCTTAATACGCCAACGACCACCGATCTGCACCGCAGGAAGCTGTCCCCGCTGCACAAGATAGTAAACGGTGGGCAAAGGAATACGAAGATATTCCGCCGTCTCCTTGACGGTCATGAGTTCTGGGGGTGCGGTTTCAGCCATAATGAGGGGGGGTTACAGGAGTGAAGCGTTCCAACTATTGGTGCTCAGAGCTTCCGTAGAAGAGCTTTCAGGAGCCCCGCTCGGCAGGAACAGAGATGCCAATCAAAATTATCGTGTCATTTCTATAACCAGAGGTCCGGTTTCGCAGGCACCAGCCTAAACGATAACGAAAGCGATAAAATATATTTGCGGAACATGTCATAAACGCAAACTAAAAATCATGATCACTCAAAAAAAGCTACACTTACTCACTTGGCAAGAAAGCCCAGACTCCAACGCATAGAACATAACTAATCATGATAATATAACAAAACCATATTATTAACCCTTCCAAACAACCACTGGGGAAATGGTAACGATGAGTCCTAACTGTCAGTCAGTGGAGAGCCGCCGCCGCCGGGCATTCGTTGGCCGCTGAAGGCTCGACACCTGATTCCACCAATTGTCCCTATCCAGTCCGGCACCACCGCACGATTCCTACTGCTCCTCATCCCGCACAGGGCGGCCATCGCTGAGCAGTACCCGGAAGCCGACGTCGGCCACCCGTGAATCAGCGGGCAGGGTTCGGCGATAGGAGGAAAGCAATTCCTCGCGATCCTTGGTATTCCAGGACCCGCCGCGGGCGATGCCCAGTTTCTCCTTGGCTGGATCAGGACCGCCATAGTCATCCTGCACCCACTCCCACACATTGCCCGCGAGATCGGCAAGTCCCCGACCATCAAGTCGGAAGCTGCCCACCGGTGCGGGACCGGGGGCCTCCGTTGGGTGGCTGGGCACAACTTTAGTCCCCTTGCCAGCGGCAGCAGCGGCCGGATCGAAAAGATTGCCAGGTTTGGGCAGTGGTGGCCAGGAAAAGCCCCAGGGATAGATACCGTCCACACGCAGGTGACGCTCGGCGGGCGAGTCGCCCCGTTCTCGTGGCAGGTTGGCAGCGAAGCTCCATTCGTCGTCCGAAGGCAGCCGGTAGCTATGCTCGCCTTCGAGGATTTCGGTGGTCTGCTCTTTTTGGGTGAGCCACTGGCAGAACCCCTGGGCCTCAGCTCGGCTGACAAAGGCCACGGGTTTGTTCAGGTCTGCCTCATTGTTGAGTTCGCGCTCCGGCACATCCGGCAGCTTGGCGGCACGGACATATTCGCGGAAGTCGCGACGGCGCACCTCGGTGGCGCCCAGCATCGCATGCCCCAGCGGCATGAATTTCATCTTCAGGGTGTTTTCCCAAGGCTTGCCAAAGACCACAGCCCTGATGTTTTTCAACCTCACGGCGAAGGTCTTCGTCTCGCTCTTTTTCACCGCCCCTTTCACCATTTCGAGCTTGTAGCCCGGGTAGCGCACTTCGAATTCAAAGTTGCCGGCACGCACCTTCGGGAGGATCAGCGGGGTGTTGCCCATCGGTGTGTCGCCATCAAAAACCATGGCCGGTGCCGGGGTGGTGTTGATCACCACACGGCCATAGGAGACACGGGCGAGTTCGCACTGGATCGCTGCCCAGCCTGCGTGCGGCGGGGCCACATTGGGCGAGGGCGGAAAACGAAACGGCTTCCAGGCATACTCAAATTCATCGGTAAGGCGCTTGTTCTTGCGCTCCTGATCGGTCATCCACTCGCAGAAATCCGTCGCATCCTGCGCTGGCACCACCACCGCATCGACAATGGGATAGCCGGTGACCTTGATTTGCACCACTTCACCCTCAAAAGGGCGCATTTTGTCGTCCAGATACCGATTGAACAGCGTCATGTCCACCGGCAGGTCCGCCACATGGTGATCCTTCTTGTAGGTGAACCATTGCTTGTAAACGCTCTGCCAAGGCTGGCGCTCGGTCGGGAACATCTTTGGCGGAGGCGGCTTTCCGGGCACGGGCACAGAATAGCTCCAGTGCTCCTGATGCTGATAGGAAGCCCATACCCCCCCGGCAAGGAAGGAGGTGCCCAGAAGCAGCACGGTACGACCCAGCGCCGTCATCACCTTGGCTCCAAGCGAGGGTGGCTCCACCTCGCTGAGCCTGCGCAGGGCGACCGCGAAGTCGGCAGCAGTCTGAAAGCGCTCGTTCAAATCCGGTGCGCAAGCCTTGCAAATCACCCGGTTGAACTGCTTCCAGAACGGCCATTCCGTCTCGCTCAGATTCTCGGGCACCTCAGGGAATTCCATGCGGTCCTTGCCGGAACTCATCTCGTAAAGCACCTTGCCCAGGCTGTAAATATCCGCCTGGGGGGTGCCCGGCCCCTCGGGCGGCACAAAGCCTTCGGTGCCGACAAACGAGCGCTCGCCGAAGGTCGCGACCAGCCCGATGTCGGCCAGCTTGCAAACATTGTCGCAGTAAATGATGTTCGAGGGCTTGATGTCCCGATGCGTCAGCCCGCGCTGGTGCATGTAATGCAGCGCATCCGCGATGAAGGCCCCGGCTTCCTGGCAGAAATGCAGATCCAGCCGTCCGTGGCGGCGCATGTCCGTGGCCAGGGTGCGCGGCACATACGTCTTCCAGCCTTCCTCGCCCCCGGCGCTTGCCTCGGCGTCATCCGCCAGTTCCATGACGCAGTAGTAGTAACCGCGCTCCTCGTTCCAACCCACGTGCAGGATATGCACCAGCCCGGGATGCCCGCGTGATATCGGTTCAAACTGCTGAATACCGAGGAACTCGCGGTGGAAGGTCTTGGTCAGCTCAAAATCCTCGCGCCAGACGATTTTTACCGCGCGCATCGCGCCCGTGACGCTTTGCGCCAGCCACACTTCGCCATACGCACCGGAGCCAATGCGCTTGATCAGCCGAAACTCCGGCACCTGCACCATATCGCGGAAGGACTGCAACTGGGCAGTCGCAGCCCCAGGGGGCGGAGCAACGGCCTCGGTGCCCTCCATGGTGGAGGCATGATCACGCCACGATGAGTCATCGGGCGACGGAATCACAGGCAGCGGTGAGTTTTCGGCGGGCACAATAAAGAGCAATTAGTTCCTATTGTAGCCTCCTTGCCCAGCCAACTCAAATCTTCTTAGAGCGTGCCTTACTCCTTAAAGCGCACCACCACTTCGCCTTCCTTCTGCTTGTTGAGCCGGTCGCGCGCGACGACCTCAAGGTACGCGTCATCATTCTTCGCCCATTCCACGCGGTTGACGAGCTTGTCGCGTTCCGCCTCGAGAGCCGTCTTCTCGACGCTCAGCCGTTTGATGCTGGCCTGCAGTTCCTTCGGCTCGGCGATGGGCTGCCGGTAATAAAACACGCCGCCCGCCACGCCCAATGCCAGCAGAAGCCACCACTGGAACCCCACAAATACGCCCAGGAAGCGTTCGAGCGAACTCTTGTCTTCCGGGTTGTCATGGGGGTGGTGGCTGGTCATGCGGCGGTTCATGGCGGGCGGCGATGTTTTTTCAGTGATTCAATCAGACGCGCATCTTGCCGCCATACACAGCGCTTTCACCCAGCTCCTGCTCGATGCGCAGCAACTGGTTGTACTTGGCGATCCGGTCGGAGCGGCTCATGCTGCCGGTCTTGATCTGGCCGGCGTTGGTCGCTACGGCGATGTCGGCAATGGTCGAGTCCTCGGTTTCGCCCGAGCGATGGCTGATCACGGCTGTGTAGCCATTGTCTTTGGCGAGCTCCACGGCATCCAGCGTTTCGGTGAGCGAGCCAATCTGATTCACCTTCACCAGGATGGAATTCGCCACACCCAGGTCAATGCCCTTGCGCAGGAACTTCACATTGGTCACGAACAGGTCATCGCCCACGATCTGCGTGGTGGCGCCCAGTTCCTTGGTGAGAATGCTCCAGCCATCCCAGTCGTCCTCGGCACAGCCGTCTTCGATCGAAATGATAGGGTACTTGGCCTTCAACTCCGCGTAGTAACCCACCAGCTCGGCGGCGCTGCGCTCGGACTTGTCGCCCTTCTTGAACACGTACTTGCCCTTCTTCCGGTCATAGAACTCAGAGGAAGCGGCATCCAACGCGATGAAAACGTCCTCACCGAACTTGTAGCCGGCCTTTTCCACGGCTTGGCCGATGACTTCCAGCGCGTCAAAAGCGCTGTTCAGGTTCGGCGCGAAGCCGCCTTCATCACCTACCGCTGTGCTCAGACCCCGGTCATGCAGGATCTTCTTCAGCGCATGGAATACTTCCGCACCGCAACGAATCGATTCGGAGAAGGTAGGGGCGCCCTTCGGGACGATCATGAACTCCTGGAAGTCGATCGGAGCATCGCTATGGGCTCCACCATTGATGATGTTCATCATCGGCACTGGCAGCACCTTGGCGTTTGGGCCGCCGAGGTACTTGTAAAGCGGCTGGCCCAGCTGGTAGGCTGCGGCCTTGGCAATCGCCAGGGAGGCGCCCAGGATCGCGTTCGCACCGAGATTTGACTTGGTCTTGGTGTCGTCAGCCTTGAGCATCAGGCGGTCCAGACCCACCTGGTCGGTGGCGTCGCCGCCGATGATGGCGTCGGCAATGGCACCATTGACGGCTTCCACCGCCTTGAGCACGCCCTTGCCGCCATAGCGCTTCTTGTCGCCATCGCGCAGTTCCAGGGCTTCGTGTTCGCCGGTGCTCGCACCGCTCGGCACGGCCGCGCGACCGATGGCGCCGCCTTCCAGATGCACATCCACTTCGACGGTGGGGTTGCCGCGTGAGTCGATGATCTCGCGTCCGATGACGTCAATGATGATAAGTTCGTCCATTGTTTAAGAGGTGTTAATTATTGTCAGGTTTCTTGATTCTTGCAAGAAAGGTTCAGTGAACCGCCAAAGAGCGTTGTTTGCGGGCAGGGGCAAGCAGAAATCCGGCCCCAAGTCGTCACCCGGCAGCGGGAACCGTGCTACTTCGGCCATTTTCCATGGTGGCAGAACCTGCCTTCTGGAGGGGAGGCGGAACATTTCCCCTTGCCAACGTGGAGCGCACACACAAGGAGAGGGTTGCATGTCCCTTCCGATGGACCGTTTTCAGCCCGAAGCCGCCCCTGCCAGTATTGCCCCGCAGGGGCATGACCTGCCGCAGCGCCTGCTCTATGCCACAAGCGCAGGCATCGGCGGCACCGGCCTCGACAGCACCTCCCTGGAAGGAGCGCTCGCGTCACACCACGCCGGGTGCTTGAAGCGTGCGATGTGCTTCGGCATTGGCACCCACGAAATTCCCCGCCGACGCCTGCGTTCGCTCAACGCACATCCGGTGCGGCTGCTGTCCTGGCTGAACAGCGACGAGTACTATGCCGCCAAGAAGCGCTACGTGGACGCCCGCGCCGCCCTGGCGCTGCGCTTCGGCGACTATGATGCCTTTCACGGCTGGTCCGGCGACTGCTTCCACAGCCTCGTGGAGGCCCGGCTCAAGGGCATCCCCACTGTGATCGACATCCCCACGTGGCACCGCAACAAAGGCGCGGCCAAGCGCGGCGAAACCCGTAGCGAGCGCGAAGCCCGGCTCACCAACCGCGGCTGGCGCGACTGGCGCAAAAACCTGCTCATCGACCGGGTGCGCATGCTCGCCGAATATGAACTTGCCGATGTGATCCTGGTGCCCTCGCGCAAATCCGCCGAAACCTTCCTCGCCGCCGGCATCGCCGAAGACAAGCTGCACTATGTCGCGCGTGGCGTTGACCCCTCCCGCTACTCCCCCGGCGAACCGCCTTCCGACATGTTTCGGCTCGTCTTCGTCGGCGCCCTGATCAAACGCAAGGGGGTGCACCACTTGCTCGCGGCCTGGAAGCGCCTCAACCTCAAAAATGCCGAACTGCTTCTCGTCGGCACTCTGCACGATGAAATGAAGCCTATCATGGCGGAGCTCGCCACAGGCACCGTCAAGCACCTGGGCTTCTCGTCGCGCGTGCAGGATGAACTGCGCCGCAGCAGCGCCTTCGTCTTCCCCTCCGAATGTGAAGGCTTCGCCAAAGTCACCCTCGAAGCCGCCGCCTGCGCCCTCCCCCTCATCACCACTGCCGAGTCCGGCGACGCCGTCGTCCACGGCCACAACGGCCTGCTCATCCCTCCCAACGACGTCGAAGCCCTCACCGCCGCCATCGAGCACTTCCACAGCCACCGCAACGACCTCGCGGCGATGGGAAAACGCGGCAGGGAGCGCGTGCTAAGCTGCCTGACGTGGGATCACTACCGGGCGAGGATGCTGCACGGGTATGCGCGGGCGAAAAACAGGGCTCGCACGCATTGACCGGCAGTGCGTTCCCACATTTTAGCCGAAGGCGGGCTTGTGTTTTGTCGGAGAAAAGGCCAGAATGGGGATCGCTACCGACCTTGTTGTAATAACAATTCACGTACTTGGAATCCGTCATGCTATGACCACGTCCCCTGATACCGAAGCGGAACTCGACCTCGCCATCTCCAACATGGACACCAAGGCGACCGAGGCACAGGCGAAAGCCCTTTTGTCCAACCTGCCCGGCGTCCTCAGCGCACGCCTGCATGAACTGGGCGCGCTGATTCGATACCGGCCCCATCGCATCACCAAGGACACCATATGCGCCCACCTGCACAAGGCTGGCCTGCGGGCGACAGTGTTCCAGGACTCCGCGAGTGGAGCCACGGGCTCCGTGGCTTACTGATACACGCTGACTTGTTCGGCCTTTGATCCATAGGGGTCGAACTCGACGGCCAAAAACTTCTTGTGGCCACCTGAGCCGCAGGCTCCTTGGACTGCGGTGACTCGTCACCGCTTTGGGCCGTGGAGGCTTGCCGACGGCATGGAGAACCTCAATGTCCAGGACTCTTGGGAGCGAAGTATGCCCCCATTGACGACTACGGGCGATAGCCAACCGATCGCACGACCACAAGGAACTTCGGGAATGCGGTCAAACGAAGGACGATTTTCAACAATAATAACATGATTCTTGGTGTTAAATGCCATTTGCAATAGCGATCTGCAGTTCCCGGAGTCAAGGAGCCACCAAGTTTTGCGTTGCTTCGCAGGGCCCGTGTCGTCACACTCATTGGCAATGATTGAAGGCCTCCCTGCGAAGACAAAACAGAGCATCCGGGCCAAATCCCTGCTGGCAGCGCTGCTGGTCATTGCCCTTTGGATCGTGTGGGGGCAACTCTCGCCAAGCGGGGCGCAGAGCGAAGACCCTATGGTTGGCGGGGCGAGGCATGTGACGATTCAGGTGCCGGGCAAAACCAAGGTGACACTGAGCCTGGTCTGCTTTCGCGAGGACAGGTTTCGCATGAGTGTGGTGACCAACCTCCTGCCCCTGAAAGACCGCCACATTGCAGGCAAGGCACTGGACACCAGGGCAGTCGCCGGATGCAACGGCGGCTATTTTGCCACACGAGACCTGACGGCTTATGGACTCGAAATCGCCGAGGGCATAACCAGCGGTAAATTCGTCGTGGGCGGCCCCCTGGCAGCCCTCTTTGGCGTAAGGAATGACGTGCCGTTCATTGCCACCGAGAAGGAGTTTCACCTCACGCCAGAAATCTCCGGGCTGGTGCAATGCAGTCCGCTGCTGGTGGATCAGGGATGGATTTTCCATGATACGGGGGATATCGCCGTGGCCCGCACCTTTGTGATGACCGACGGCAATGGCCAGTGGGCCATCGGCACCGCCGACCGCCTCAACTTGAACGACCTGGCCACCCTTCTGGCCCGGCCAGGATTGGTGCAGGGATTTCGCGTCCAGCGCGCCATGAATCTTGACGGCGGCCCCTCCACCGGTCTCTGGTGGCAGGACAGGGACGGCAAATCGCACGAACAGCGTGAACGCTGGCGCGTTCGCAACATGATTATGGTGGTGCCCAGATAGACCGGGTTGCGCTCCCAGACATCAGGAAATGGCGGCAAAGGGGTTCCTCAGGTCGAGCCCCACAATGTGCTTGAAGTCCTCCTCATTCCTCGAGATTAGCGGGACCCCATATTCCAGTGCGGTGGCGGCGATGATGGAGTCAGCCAAACTCATCTTTCTTTGCTGTCGAAGCGTGATGGCGCACCGGATGATTTCATCATCCAATGGCACCTCTATGGTGGAAGCTACAATGACATGCAGGCGTCCCTGCTGTTCTGAGGACAAGATAGAGAAGCGTGGAAAGCCAAGCACCTCGATCCGCGTCACGCTGGCAATCGTCGCATCCGCGCTCTCGACGAAGGGTCGGCAAAGCACATCGCCCGGCTCAGCCGCATAAATGAGGATGTTGCTGTCGCAAACCACAACTCAATCTCTTCCGGGCAACGGTCGGTCCTGGCGAATCTCACGTTGCCAGACCGCCGGATCGGGAATTGCCTCCCGCAGACCACCCATGGCGCGAAGATCTTCCAAGGCTGCCTTCCGCCGCGCAATCATATCTGGTGTTGCGGTGAGCTTCTGGCGGTTAGGCTTCCCTCCGCTTTGGGCAGTCTCCACGGTAAGCAGTACATGGACACGACCAGGCTTCAACCAGGTAGGCAGCGGGGAAAGCAGCTTCACGCTGCCATCCTCTCCGATCTCCACGTCTGTCTCCAGGGTGTTCATGCAGTGAGGCTAAGCGAAAATACAAAGCCCTCAGCCTTGCATCGTGGCTCAAAAGAGCATCCCTCGCTGCCCACCCACCTCTCATGAGGCACGGAAACATGCGAAGCGTGTCCCGCCTCAACCTCTCTGGAATCCCGGCGACTGTGGCAACGCCACCCGGGGCATGACGCAGTTCTCCCATCCCATCTGTTAACGCAGATACTGCTGTAGTCCCCAAGGGGACAATGGGCAGGCGGCCTGTGTGAGTCTGGATTTAAACGCCATGCGGACAGAGATTCCGTTGGACAACCGCACCCGAGATTCCCAGCAGTCCATCGCCCACCGATCTCAGCCCTCCAGCCCTCCAGCCCTCCAGCCCTCCCAATTCCCAACCGAGAACCGTTCCCCCCATTTTTTTGTCCGCCAATTTTTCTGTCCTTCTTCACACTCCCAGAAAGTCGATCACGCTTCAAAACCAGCCAAACAGCCAAACAGCCAAACAGCCAAACAGCCAAACAGCCAAACAAGCGAACAACCGACAAACAGACAAACAGACAGACGGATCAACTTCCCCTTCCCCATGACCCGCAAAGGCAAAATCGCACGACTCCCCCGCCCTGTGCGAGAGCAGCTCAATCGTCGGCTCGATGACGGCGAACAAGGCAAGGCGCTCGTCGCCTGGCTCAATGGCCTGCCCGAAGTGCGGGACAAATTGAAGCAGGACTTCCACGGCAACCCCATCAACGAGCAAAACCTATCCGAATGGAGGCAGGGCGGGTTTCAGGACTGGCTGCGGCACCAGGAAGCCCGTGAGGCGGCGCAGGCGAGCACCGAGGAAGCCCTGGAACTGACCGAAGACGCCGGGCCCATGCCCCTTTCCGAGACCTTCTCCCCCACCGTCGCCCTGCTCATGGCCCGGCTGGTCCGGGAGGCCGTCAGGAGTGCGGGCACCGGCGGCAACGAGCAGTCCACGCCGGCCGAGCGCAAAGAGTTGCTGGCCCTCATCCGCGAATGGACGGCTGTGCGTGCCAGCGATCAAAGGGCTGCACGCCTCAAAATGGACCTCGCCACCTGGACGACCATCCAGGCCAGGCATGCCGCCGCCGACAAGAAGCGAACCGAACAGGAGATCCTCGCCGGAAGATCTCCCGCTCCAGCCCTCGCCAGCCGGCCCGACTGGCTCAAGTTCAGAACCTCCCAATCCGACTCAATCAAACCAAATCAACTCAAATCAAACCAAGAAAAGGGACGACCCTGATAAGATCAAAATTCGTCCTCCTGCTCCCCACCAACCGGAACCGATCCCCATTGTTAGCCCCCTTGCCCCAACCTCCCAAC
>Ga0209697_10002226_pt1 | contig 28337 bp, 22 predicted proteins | sample AliMusrvi5mmetaG_FD_184115 | JGI IMG/M metagenome (GOLD analysis project Ga0209697, IMG submission 184115) | Freshwater lake bacterial and archeal communities from Alinen Mustajarvi, Finland, to study Microbial Dark Matter (Phase II) - Alinen... | ecosystem: Environmental > Aquatic > Freshwater... | reverse complement strand
TACTGAAACAATTACAAGAAGCAGGTGCAGAGGTTGAAATTAAGTAAGGGAAATAACTTTCGTCCAATAATTATGCTATAGATCTCTTCTTAAATGAAGAGATCTATATGCTGATTTATTATTGTTGTAAAGACATCCTAAAGAGTCTTTATTTCTGAACGCGATTATTCAGTTTACTTTTTAACCGGTCCCACTAGTTCGGGACAAAAAAAATAAGACCTTGGCTTCAAAAAAAATCGAACGGATCAATTTTTCCAGTACCAAGATCCAGTACGAATATCCTGACTTTCTTGATATTCAGTTAAGATCATTCAGGGATTTTTTCCAGCTCGAAACAAATCCAGAGAATCGGGTCAATGAAGGACTGTACAAAGTCTTTGCCGAGAATTTTCCGATCTCGGATGCCAGGAACAATTTTGTTCTTGAATTCCTGGATTACTACATTGACCCACCGCGTTATTCCCTTGAGGAATGCATCGAGCGTGGACTGACCTACAGTGTTCCACTGAAAGCCAAATTGAAACTTTATTGTACGGATCCTGAACACGAGGATTTTGAAACCATTATCCAGGACGTTTACCTGGGTATGATCCCGTATATGACACCCCGTGGAACTTTCTGCATCAATGGTGCCGAAAGGGTTGTCGTTTCCCAGTTGCACCGGTCACCCGGTGTGTTTTTCAGCACCAGTTTCCACGCCAATGGCATCCAGCTGTACTCGGCCAGGATCATACCTTTCAAGGGATCCTGGATTGAATTCACCACGGATATCAACAACGTGATGTATGCCTATATCGACCGGAAAAAGAAACTTCCGGTCACGACATTATTACGGGCCATAGGTTATGAGAGTGATAAGGATATCCTCGAAATTTTCGGTCTCGCCCAGGAAATTAAAGTAAGCAAAACAGCCCTGAAAAGAGTTCTGGGATCAAAGCTTGCTGCACGTGTGGTGCGCACATGGATTGAAGATTTTGTGGATGAAGATACAGGTGAAGTTGTTTCAATTGAACGTACCGAAGTGATCATCGAAAGGGAAACCATCCTTCTTGATGAACACATTGACCAGATCATTGATGCCGGGATCAAGACTATCCTCATTCACAGGGAAGAGGCCGGGATGACCGACTATTCAATCATCTTCAATACCCTTCAGAAAGATACTGCAAATTCGGAGAAGGAAGCTGTTGAATACATTTACCGTCAGCTCAGAAATGCCGAGCCTCCTGATGAGGAGACTGCACGTGGGATCATTGATAAGCTGTTTTTCTCAGACAAGAGATATGACCTCGGGGACGTCGGACGTTACAGGATCAACAGGAAACTGGGCCTGGACATTCCGATTGAAACCAGGGTTCTTACAAAAGAAGACATTATTTCAATTATCAAATACCTCATCGAGCTTGTCAATTCAAAAGCCGATGTGGATGATATTGACCATTTAAGTAACCGCAGGGTCAGAACGGTAGGGGAACAGCTTTACAACCAGTTTGGTGTTGGACTTTCTCGCATGGCACGTACAATCCGTGAAAGGATGAACGTAAGGGACAACGAGGTATTCACCCCAATGGACCTGATCAATGCCAAGACGCTCTCGTCGGTTATCAATACATTTTTCGGAACAAACCAGCTGTCCCAGTTCATGGATCAGACGAATCCGCTGGCTGAGCTGACTCACAAAAGAAGAATCTCCGCTTTAGGGCCCGGTGGTCTGTCAAGGGAGCGTGCAGGATTTGAAGTCCGTGACGTCCATTACACGCATTACGGCCGCCTCTGTACGATTGAAACCCCGGAAGGTCCGAACATCGGTCTGATCTCTTCACTTTGCGTCTATGCAAAGATTGATAAACTCGGCTTTATCGAAACGCCTTACCATCGCGTCATCGAAGGTATCGTTAAGTTAAAGGAAGAGCCTGTTTATCTCACTGCCGAAGAAGAAGAGCGGAAGATCATTGCCCAGGCAAGAACCGAGATGGAAGACAATGGGGATATCGTAGAAAGCAAGGTGAAAGTCAGATACCTTGCCGACTATCCTATCATTGAAAAAGAAAAAGTTGACCTTATTGATATCGCACCGAACCAGATCGCATCCATCGCTGCCTCGCTCATCCCGTTCCTGGAACATGATGATGCCAACCGTGCGCTGATGGGGTCAAACATGATGCGCCAGGCTGTTCCATTACTCAATCCTGAGCGGGCACTTGTTGGGACAGGCATTGAAGATTATGTGGCACGTGACTCAAGGGTTCTCATCAATGCCGAAGGCGATGGGACTGTTGAATATGTTGATGCAAAAGAGATCATCATCCGTTACAACCGTGAAGAGAAAGACCGTCTGGTCAGCTTCGATGATGATACAAAATCATACACACTGACAAAATTCTCACGTACCAACCAGAATACCTGCATCAATCTCCGTCCGATTGTCCGGAAGGGCGACAAGGTGCTGAAAGGCCAGGTTTTATGTGAGGGTTATGCAACAAAGGATGGAGAGTTAGCCCTTGGCCGTAACCTTATGGTGGCATTCATGCCATGGAAGGGTTACAATTTTGAGGATGCTATTGTCATCTCCGAAAAGGTTGTAAAAGAAGATATTTTCACCTCCATTCACATTGAAGAATTCACCCTGGAAGTCAGGGATACCAAGCGTGGTGTTGAAGAGCTGACCAATGATATTCCCAACGTCAGTGCTGAAGCTACCAAAGAACTGGATGAGAATGGTCTCATCAGGATTGGTGCCGAAGTAAATGAAGGTGATATCCTGATCGGGAAAATCACGCCAAAAGGGGAAAGCGATCCCACCCCGGAAGAAAAACTGCTGCGTGCAATCTTCGGTGACAAGGCTGGTGATGTTAAGGATGCTTCACTGAAAGCACCTCCTTCAATGAAGGGTGTTGTTATTGATAAAAAATTATTTTCACGGGTTATAAAGGACAGGAAAGCGAAAGCAAAAGAGAAGGATGACCTGAAGAAAATGGAAGATGACCATTTGAAGGATGTTGAAAAACTGAAGGTCAAGCTGGTTGAGAAGATGAACACCCTTGTGAACGGAAAGATTTCGCAGGGTGTCTACAATAACTTCAAGGTAGAAGTTGTGCCAAAGGGTACGAAATTTACCCAGAAGACACTTCTCGACATCGATTATCTTTCGGTCAATCCAAACAAATGGACCACTGACAAAGACCGTAACGATCAGATCAAAACCCTGGTCAACAATTATATCATTAAGTTCAAGGAACTTCTTGGAATATTCAACCGTAGAAAGTTTGTCTCGATCGTAGGAGATGACCTTCCCGCCGGGATCATCCAGATGGCGAAGGTTTACATTGCAAAGAAACGCAAGCTGAAGGTTGGAGACAAGATGGCCGGCCGTCATGGGAACAAAGGTATTGTTGCCCGGATCGTGCGTGAAGAGGATATGCCATTCCTGGAAGACGGAACACCGGTTGATGTGGTTCTGAATCCGTTAGGCGTACCATCCCGTATGAACCTAGGTCAGATCTATGAAACCATTCTTGGCTGGGCCGGTAAAAAACTGGGATTGCGGTTTACTTCACCGATCTTTGACGGTGCAACACTGGACCAGATCAATGCTTATCTTGTTAAAGCCGGGCTTCCTGAAAATGGTAAGATTTACCTTTACGACGGACTTACTGGCGTGCGTTTTGACCAACCCACCACAGTCGGGTTTATTTATATGTTGAAACTTCATCACATGGTTGATGATAAAATGCACTCCCGTTCCATTGGGCCATATTCACTCATCACACAACAACCGTTGGGCGGAAAGGCACAATTTGGAGGACAACGTTTCGGAGAAATGGAAGTCTGGGCGCTGGAAGCATTTGGCGCTGCTAATATTCTTCTTGAAATTCAGACCGTCAAGTCAGACGATGTGAACGGCCGCGCAAAAGCATACGAAGCCATTGTGAAAGGCGAGAATATGCCGAACCCCAGCATACCGGAATCTTTCAATGTTTTGGTTCATGAACTTCGCGGACTGGGTCTGCAGGTTACTTTTGATGCCTGATCACCCGGAAGCGATTCTTGTTTTTATCGAACACGATAATTAATTTTCAACCGTCAACTCTCATACTATGGCATATAGAAAAGACACTCCCCTCGTAGGTAGCTTTTCAAAGATCACAATCAGCCTGGCTTCTCCGGAAAAGATCCTTGAGAAGTCAAGTGGTGAAGTGCTGAAACCTGAAACAATTAACTACAGGACGTATAAACCCGAAAGAGATGGTTTGTTCTGTGAGCGGATTTTCGGGCCGGTCAAGGATTGGGAATGTCATTGCGGGAAATACAAACGGATCCGGTATAAGGGGATCGTTTGCGACCGATGCGGCGTGGAAGTGACTGAAAAGAAAGTCCGCCGCGAACGTACAGGGCACATTCAGCTCGTTGTCCCGGTTGCCCATATCTGGTTCTTCCGTTCCCTCCCAAATAAAATTGGTGCTCTTCTCGGGTTACCTACCAAGAAGCTTGACACGATCATCTATTATGAAAAATATGTCGTTATAAACCCGGGGATAAAGAAAGCAGATGGTATCAACTACCTGGATTTCCTTTCTGAAGAGGAATATTTCGATATCATTGAAAAACTTCCTGCCGATAATCAGTACCTGGATGATGCAGATCCGAATAAATTCATCGCCGAGATGGGCGCTGAAGCTCTCTGCGCATTGCTTGCCAAACTTGATCTTGATAAAGAATCCTTTGACCTGAGGCACAAAGCAAGCACGGAAACATCCCAGCAGCGTAAGGCTGAAGCACTGAAAAGACTCCAGGTTTTTGAAGCCTTCCGTGATGCACAGAAACGCCAGGAAAACAGGCCGGAATGGATGATCGTAAAGGTCGTTCCTGTAATTCCGCCTGAACTCAGACCATTGGTTCCCCTGGATGGTGGACGTTTTGCCACTTCCGACCTGAATGATCTTTACCGTAGGGTGATCATCCGCAACAACCGTCTGAAAAGACTTATCGAGATCAAAGCTCCTGATGTCATCATGCGCAATGAAAAACGTATGCTGCAGGAAGCCGTTGATTCATTATTTGATAATTCACGCAAGGCAAGTGCCGTCAAAACTGAATCCAACCGGGCGTTAAAATCCCTCAGCGACAGTCTGAAAGGAAAGCAGGGTAGGTTCCGTCAGAATCTTCTCGGAAAGCGTGTTGACTATTCAGGCCGTTCGGTCATCGTGGTTGGTCCCGAGTTGAAACTGAATGAGTGTGGTTTGCCGAAAGACATGGCATCAGAGCTTTTCAAGCCATTCATCATCCGCAAAATGCTTGAAAGAGGCATCGTCAAAACGGTAAAATCTGCCAAGAAAATTGTTGACCGCAAGGATCCCGTAGTTTGGGACATCCTCGAAAACATATTGAAAGGACATCCAGTATTGCTGAACCGTGCTCCAACATTGCACCGTTTGGGCATCCAGGCTTTCCAGCCAAAACTTATTGAAGGAAAAGCCATCCAGTTGCATCCGCTCGTGTGTACAGCATTCAACGCCGACTTCGACGGTGACCAGATGGCAGTGCATGTCCCGTTAGGTCATGCTGCTATTCTTGAAGCACAACTGCTGATGCTGGCTTCACATAACATTTTAAACCCCGCCAACGGCGCACCAATTGCAGTTCCGTCACAGGACATGGTTCTTGGATTGTATTATATGACCAAGGCCCGCAAGACCGATGAAGACCGGGTGGTCAAGGGTGAAGGAATGACATTCTATGGTCCTGAAGAGGTAATCATTGCTTACAATGAGCGCATGGCCGATCTTCATGCCATCATCAATGTCAGGATGAAGTTCAGGGAGAATGACCAGGATGTTGTGAGGATCATGGAAACCACGGTTGGAAGGATCATCTTCAACCAGGTCGTCCCTGTGGAATATGGTTATATCAACCAGGTACTGACCAAGAAAGCATTGAGGGATATCATTGGTGACATCCTGAAGAAAACCGGAACAGCCAAAACAGCTAAATTTCTTGATGATATCAAGGATCTCGGGTTCAAGATGGCTTTCCAGGGCGGATTGTCATTCAACCTCGACGATGTAATCATTCCTCTTGCAAAAGAAGAACTGATCAATGAATCGGTTGCTGAAGTTGATGATGTTGTCAACAACTACAACATGGGATTCATTACCAACAATGAGCGTTACAACCAGATCATTGATATCTGGACCCATACCAATTCACAGCTCACGCAGAAGTTAATGACCCAGTTGTCAAAGGATAAACAGGGATTCAACCCGGTTTATATGATGCTGGATTCCGGGGCCCGTGGTTCCAAGGAGCAGATCCGTCAGCTTTCAGGGATGCGTGGTCTGATGGCCAAGCCGCAGAAATCAGGTGCTTCAGGCGGTGAGATCATTGAGAACCCGATCCTTTCAAACTTCAAGGAAGGTCTTTCGGTTCTGGAGTATTTCATCTCTACGCATGGTGCCCGTAAGGGTTTGGCAGATACTGCACTGAAGACTGCTGATGCCGGTTACCTGACCCGTCGTCTGGTTGACGTATCACAGGATGTGATCATTTCTGAGGAAGACTGCGGAACACTTAGGGGATTGACCATTTCAGCGTTGAAGAAAGCAGAAGAGACGGTAGAATCATTATATGACCGGGTCCTTGGGCGTGTTGCGCTGCATGATATTTTCCATCCACAATCGGGCGATATTATTGTTCCTGCAGGACAGGAGATCACCGAAGAAACAGCGAACCTCATTGAAAATTCGCCACTGGAAACCGTCGAGATCCGCTCGGTACTTACCTGTGAATCGAAAAAGGGCGTCTGTGCAAAATGCTACGGCAGAAATCTTGCCACCGGCAGAATGGTGGAAAGAGGAGAAGCGGTAGGTGTCATTGCTGCTCAGTCAATCGGAGAACCCGGAACCCAGCTTACACTCCGGACCTTCCACGTTGGAGGTGTCGCCGGTGCACACATCGCCAGTACTTCAAGGATTGAAGCACGGTATGACGGTATCCTCGAAATCGATGAACTTCGTTCCGTGGATTATACCAATGCCACGTCAGGGCAGAAATTTGAGATCGTAATCGGCCGTTCGGCTGAAATGCGTATTGTTGACAGCCATACAAAAATTGCACTGAGTTCAGGGAATATTCCTTACGGAGCAAATCTTTATTTCAAGAGCGGAGATACTGTAAAGAAGGGCAACCTGATCAGTGACTGGGATCCGTACAATGCCGTCATCCTTTCGGAAGTTGCCGGAAAGATCAACTTTGAAAGCATCATTGAAAATGTGACTTTCCGCGTTGAATCGGACGAACAGACCGGTTACCATGACAAGGTTATTATTGAGTCCCGCCAGAAAGCAAAGAATCCATCCATAAACATCCTGAACTCGACCGGTGATATTGTCAGGATTTATGACATTCCGGTAGGATCGCATATCATCATCGAGGACGGAGCCAAGATCAAAGCCGGTGAAGTTCTTGTAAAGATCCCGCGTGCTATTGGTAAAGCCGGTGACATCACGGGAGGTTTGCCAAGGGTAACCGAATTATTCGAGGCAAGAAATCCTTCCGATCCTGCAGTTGTATCTGAAATTGACGGTGTGGTTTCATTTGCCAAGAAACTGAAAAGAGGAAACCGCGAAGTTCTCATCACTTCCAAAACCGGTGAAGAGAAGCATTACCTTATCCCTACTACAAAACAGATCCTGGCACAGGAAAATGATTATGTAAAAGCCGGAACTGCACTGTCAGAAGGTGCAATGACACCGAGTGATATCCTTGCCATCAAGGGACCAATGAAGGTCCAGGAATACATCGTGAATGAAATTCAGGAAGTCTATCGTCTGCAGGGTGTAAAGATCAATGATAAGCATTTTGAAACCATAGTAAGGCAGATGATGCGTAAAGTTGAGGTTGAAGATCCGGGTGATTCCAAATTCCTTGAAGGCGAACTGGTCAATAAGATCGATTTCCAGGAAGAGAATGACTGGATCTATGGCAAGAAAGTCGTTATTGATCCTACGGATTCCATCAATCATAAAGCTGGTCAGATCATCAGTGCCAGGAAACTCAGGGATGAGAATTCCATGCTGAAGAGAAAAGACAAGAAGCTTGTTGAGGCAAGGGATGCACAGCCGGCAACTGCACGGCAGGTGTTGCAGGGAATTACACGGGCTTCATTGCAGACCAAGAGCTGGATTTCTGCAGCATCCTTCCAGGAAACAACGAAAGTGCTTACACAGGCTGCGATCAATGCCAAGCAGGATGACCTGATGGGCCTGAAGGAAAATGTGATCGTTGGTCACCTTATCCCTGCCGGTACAGGACTTCGTGAATACGACAACCTCATCGTTGGTAGCCGCGAAGAGTACGAAACACTGATGGCTTCAAAAGAAGAAGAATAATTTAAAACAACAGCAATGCAAGAAAAAAATAATACGACCAACCAGTTAAATATTGAATTGTCTGATGAAGTAGCTGAGGGCATCTATTCAAACCTCGCAATCATCACGCATTCACCCTCTGAGTTTGTCATCGATTTTATCAAGATGATGCCCGGTGTGCCCAAAGCAAAAGTAAAATCGCGCCTCATTCTTACGCCACAACATGCAAAACGTCTTTATAAAGCGTTAAAGGATAATGTGTCGAGATATGAGAGTGCACATGGGGAAATCAAGGATCCGGAAGGAGATATGCCATTTAACATCGGCACTCCTACTGCCCAGGCATAGAACAAAACAACCGGTTATGGAAAACATAGCCGGTTATTACAGACCCTGATCTTTACTCATAAGGTCAGGGTTTTTTATTTCTGCTGTGCTTCCATATTCTTCAGCCTGTTCTCATAATTATCGGTTGGAACAGAAAATTTCTTCCCAAGGGAAATAGCAGTTTTTTCATAGCTGATGGCCTCATTGATCTGACCTGTCTGTAACAACAATGTCGCATAGGTGTCATTGTTGGCGGGTTCACTTTTGATCTCGATGGATCGCCTGCACCAGGACTTGGCTTTCTCAAGGTATTTCAAGGAATTTGGATCGGACTTGTCCTGGCACATCTGGCCGACTTCTGCTGCAAGTGTGTTCAGCACCTGGTAGTCGTCATGGTAGAATTTTTCAAGTCCGTCGTAAGCAAGATCCAGGAATTTCTGATTATCCCGGTGCATCTGGTACATGTTAAGATCAGATGCGAAGATCACTTTTGTTGCACCTTCAAAACCGGATTCCAGGATTTTTTTCTTCATTATTTTATACATTGTATCCGTGGGAAGAGCCGTCCTGGTTTGGTTCACAAGCGCTGTCAGGTAAATCTCCGAGATTTTATTAAAGACAGAATCCTTTCCGTAAAGCTTTGAAAATTCCTCTTCATGCTTAACCAGGAACTCGAACTGGGGAGCATTCATATCATCCACATGCTTCACGATGATCGACCAGCAAGGCCTGCTGAACAGGTCTGCTTCGCTTTTTCCTGCGAAATATTTCTGAAGGACAGTCTTAACAGGTATATACGCCTCCGCGAGATGCTGAAGAAAGGCCTGGATGAAGGCATCTGACATCTCACCGGCTTCATATCTTTTCATGTAAGACTGAAGATTCTCCTGCGGATTTAATGCGATTGCTCCCATGCTTATGTAGTCTGAAGGATTCCTGGCAGCCCCGACTCTCTGGTGAACAATTTCCCCGTCCTGGTTGATGAATAAAAGTGTAGGGAAGTACCGGACCTGGTATTTGTTACGGAGTGTAATTCCTTCGCCTTTCTCCATATCAAGGCTGACGCATATAAATGTGCTGTTAAAATAATCTGCTACCGAATCATTCGTAAAAATATTTGCTGCCATCCATTTGCAGGGCCCGCACCAGGAGGCAAATGCATCCAGGAAAACAAGCTTGTTCTCTGCTTTTGCCTGGGCGAGTATTTCCGACCATGGCTTGTCAATAAACTGGATGCTGCGGTTCTGGGAATAGAGATCAGTTATACTGACCATGATTGCAAATGCCAGAACCAATGTAAACTTTTTCATGATGTTTCTTTATAACACTGCAATTATACAAAAATCCGGATAGCCAATCTGCAATATTTGTACTTTTGAAAAAAACTCGTACCCTGATGCCAAAAAATACAATCCGGAAAATAATCTTCCTTGGTGCCGGAAACCTGGCGACCAACCTGGCTTTGGCATTGACTGCAAAGGGTTTTGAGATCGTTCAGGTATATAACCGGGGAAAAAAGGCTGGTCAGCTTCTTGCGCAAAAGACGGGTGCTGCCTATATCAGTGATCTGAAAAAACTTTCAAAACAGGCTGATTTGTACATTGTGGCCATCAGCGATGACAGCCTGGAACGTGTCATTGAGCAGGTCAGGGTTGGAGACAAGCTGATCGTTCATACTTCAGGATCCATGAATATGAATATTCTGAAGAGCTCTTCTGAAAATTTTGGTGTATTCTATCCGCCGCAGACATTTTCAAAAGAGCACCCCGTCAGTTTCAAAGGCGTTCCGGTTTGCATCGAGGCAAACAGCAGGAAGAGTGAGGATCTGTTAAGAATGTTTGCACTTTCCTTTACACGAAATGTTCACCTTGTTGATTCTGACCAGCGGAAAATGATTCACCTGGCAGCAGTTTTTGCAAACAATTTCACCAATTTCATGAATGCAATTTCAGAAGATCTGATGGAGAAAGAAGGCCTGGATTTCGGAATTCTTCATCCCATCATCAGTCAGACGGCTGCCAATGTACAATACAAAAACCTTTTCCAGTTGCAAACAGGGCCGGCATTAAGAGAAGATAAACGAGTGATTGAGAACCATCTTGCGACGCTCAGGAAACACCCCGAATACAGGAAGGTTTATGACCTGATCACTAAATTGATCATCCAACATAAAAAAACACAGGAATGAGTTATAAGGAATCATTGAAGAATGTCAGTACGTTCATTTTTGATTATGACGGGGTTTTGTCTGACGGAACCATACTCACCTTAGCTGATGGTGAAGCCTACCGGACCACGCATGTAAAGGATGGCTATGCCCTGCAATTAGCCAGGAAGAAAGGTTACCGCGTGGCGATCATTTCCGGTGCAGAGGCTCAGAACATGCTGGTTCGTCTGCAGGCCCTGAGAATCACGGATATTTTCCTCGGTGTTGAGAACAAACTTAAAAAATTCAATGAATATCTTGCTGAGAATTCCCTGGATCCATCTGAGGTTTTGTTCATGGGAGATGATATTCCGGATTATGAAGTGATGATGCATGCCGGTATTCCTGCATGTCCGAGTGATGCTGCAGAAGAGATCCAGCGGATCTCAAAATACATTTCTCATTCTCCCGGAGGGAGAGGATGCGTGCGGGATGTTATTGAACAGGTCATGAAGATCCAGGGAAAATGGATGAATGATGATGGTTATCTTTGGTAAATGAATGGGATTTACTTCAGCCGGGTTCAGATGTATTGTTTTCAATCTAAGTCTTAAAAGTAATGTTGAATAAAAAATTATCAGCCTTTGTCGGGATGATCCGCCTTCCCAACCTTGGGATTATCATCCTGACGCAGGTTCTGCTCCGGTACAATATTGTCAAGCCTGTCCTTTACTTCAGGAATCCTGAGTTGATCTCAGGGAGTTTTGAATTTTTTCTGCTCGTGATGGCCACTCTGTTGATAGCAATGGGAGGCTACCTGATCAATGATTATTTTGATGCTTCCATCGATGAGATCAACAAACCGGGAAAAAACGTCATCGGGAAAGAGATCGAGGAAAAAACAGTGCTGAAGATCTATTGGTTCATCAATGGCATCGCCACACTGATTGGTTTCTACCTGGCATACCGGGTGCAGTCACTTTCATTTGGACTGATCTTTCCGTTCATCGGCATGTTGCTCTGGTTTTATTCTGCAAGGTACAAGCGGACGTTCATTCTGGGGAATTTCATCGTGGCTGCGCTTTCAACCCTGGTGATCTTTATTGTCTGGTACTTCGAATTCCTCTACCTGCGGTCGAATCCTGAAAGTTTCGTTACCGTTCTTGACCAGCTGAAGATCACCACCAAGTTGTTTTTGGTATATGGTCTCTTTGCTTTCCTGGTTTCGTTTTTGCGGGAGATCATTAAAGACAGTGAAGATATCAGGGGCGATAAGGAAAACGGATGTAACACGGTGCCGGTAAAACTTGGCGTGTCGAAAACAAAAGTAATCATCGCGATCCTTGGAATGATTGTCTTCCTGCTGGTGATCTATTGCGGTTGGTTTGCCTATAACATGGGAGAAAAAGTTGTTGGTCTATACATGGTTGGTGTTGTGGGCTTCCCATTGATCTATATGTTGGTAAAATTGATCAGTGCAGGGAAGGATGAGGATTTCCATTTTTTAAGCAGCCTTTGTAAAGTAGTAATGGTCGCAGGAATCCTGGCTATGCAATTATTCTCAGTCGTTAACTAGAAACTTATGATAAGCCGAAGATTTAAGGAAAAAAACCTGATCCTTGCATCCCAGTCGCCGCGTCGCCAGTATCTTCTGAAGGAGCTTGGGCTGGACTTTGAGATCATGCCTACCCATGTTGAGGAGGTGTATCCTGAAGGACTGACACCTGCAGAGATTGCCATCTACCTGGCGGAATTGAAAGCAGGAAGTTTTGATACTTCACGTTTGCATGAAAACTCCATTGTGATATCAGCGGATACGCTGGTTTGTATTGATCGTGAGATCCTGGGTAAGCCTGGGAATTATGATGAGGCGGTGATCATGCTGCAAAAATTATCCGGGGCAAAACATACTGTCATAACTGCGGTCTGCCTTAAGTCGAGGAAAAAGCAAAAGACATTTCACGTGGTATCAGATGTTTATTTCCGTGACCTGAGCCCGGATGAAATTGATTATTACATCGGGAATTTTCGTCCTTTTGACAAAGCAGGAGGGTATGGCATCCAGGAATGGATAGGCTATATCGGGATCAGCAAGATTGAGGGATCCTATTTTAACATCATGGGATTGCCGGTCAAGGAGCTATACGAGGAGCTGCTGTTATTCTGATCACCCCCGGATTATTTTCCTTCCGCACAGTTGCATCCTGCAACTGAAATGGTTTCCACGGAAACATCATCGATAAAATAATAAACCGATTTGAATGCAGGATCGGCTTTTGGATCGTTCTGGTTGAGAACGAAATTATCCCCGCTGCTGAAATCCCCGATCGTTATATAGGTTTCTCCTCCTTTTGCAGTGTAGGTTCCATGGATGCACATCCACGCATTCTCATCCGACAGGACCATTCCGTTTGCGACTGAAGCATAAGGAAGATGAATTTCACCCTTGGCTAGACCCATGACCGGGTTTTGTGAGAACAGAACACCGAGTTCCCGGAGTGAGCATGAAGACGTGCCATGGCTGATGAACATCCTGATGCAGTAAACCAGGTCTTTTACCAATGGTTCCTTCAGTTTGGTTTCAATGTATTCGAAATATTCATTGCGATGCAGGTCTTCGGAGATAAATCCCATATACGCATGACCGGAATGCGCGATCTGTCCTCCTTTGCAGTTAAATTCCGTTCCATAATCCATCACATTGCTGCAATCGTTGAAATAGTCGGGGGTTGCTGAATTCGGGCTGAACCAGTCTTCTGCAAGTTTGAACTGGCCCGGTGACGTGGGACATCCGTTCTTGTTTTCAAAATCAGCATTTGGAACAAGGTTCTGTGAAAATATCCGGATCGGGAGCAGGAACAGGAGAATGAGCAATTTCTTATTCATGAGGAATTTATCGTTTTACAACCCAAAGCTACGGGATTTATTCCTACTTTTGTGCACTTTTTACAGTAAACCAAGGAGTTTCTGATTTTTTTCATGGAAAACAAGCCACTGATATTTATATCCAACGATGATGGTGTCAATGCACCCGGAATACGGGCATTGATCGGGTTGATGCGTGAAATCGGCAGGGTAGTGGTTGTGGCACCCGACAAACCACAATCCGGGACGGCTCATGCCATTACAATCCATACGCCATTGCGGTTGAGCCTGATCCAAAAAGCAGATGGGTATGAAGAATACAGTTGCAACGGGACCCCGGCTGATTGCGTTAAACTGGGTTTTAAAGTGGTTCTGCGGGGGAAACCTGACCTGCTGGTATCAGGGATCAACCATGGATCAAATGCTTCTGTAAGCATCATCTATTCGGGTACTATGGCGGCTGTTTTTGAAGGTGACATGTCGGGCGTACCTTCAATCGGGTTTTCCCTTTCCGATCTTTCTGCCGATGCTGATTTCAAACCTTCCGGCAAATATGTAAGGATCATTACCGAAGCTGTACTTAAGCATGGTTTGCCTGAAGGCGTTTGCCTGAATGTCAATATCCCGAAAGCGACCGAAGAGGAGTTGCAGGGAATAAAAATCTGCCGTCAGGCCGCCGGGTGCTGGCAGGAGGATTTTGATGAACGGGTTGATCCGGTTGGTAACAATTATTACTGGCTGAAAGGGATATTTATCAAGAGTGACATTGGACTTGATACGGATGAAGAAGCACTGGCAAATAATTTTGTTTCGATCGTTCCCGTGAAGTTTGATTTTACTGCGCATGCCGCTATTGGTGAACTGCAAAAATGGAATCTGGATGTTTAAAAAAGATAATTTCCTGGTAGGGATTGTAGCAGGAATCATCGTTCCTGTAGCCTGTTTTGGGATACTGTTTGGAATCAAATACCTGCTGGGTACATTCTTTCAGATCGCTCATGAATATTCAGTCACCAAACTGATGTTTGTCAGTGTTGCCCTGAATGTTCTGCCGGTGCGGTATTTCTATGTGGCAAAAAATCTTCCAAAAATCGCCATGGGTGTTTTGCTGATAACAGTTGTTTTGATCGTTACGGTTGTACTTTCTTTCTGATGAAGTATTACATCATAGCTGGTGAGGCTTCCGGCGACCTGCATGCCTCCAATCTTATGCGTGAGCTTAAAGTTCTGGATACCCTGGCCGTGTTCCGTTGCTGGGGAGGTGATCTCATGCAAAAACAGGGCGGTGAATTGGTGAAGCATTACAGGGATCTTTCATTCATGGGATTCCTGGAAGTTCTTCTTCATCTCCGGACGATCACCGGAAATTTGACATTGTGCAAAAAAGATCTGCTCACATTCAAACCGGATGTCCTGATTTTAGTCGACTACCCGGGGTTTAACCTTCCTATTGCAAAGTTCGCTCATACTGCAGGAATCAGGGTTTTTTATTACATCTCACCGCAACTTTGGGCCTGGCGTTCATCGAGGGTGAAAATAATCAGGCATGCGGTTGACAGGATGTTCGTGATCCTTCCTTTTGAGAAGGACTTTTATGAGAAGCATCATATTTCGGTGGATTTCTGCGGTCATCCGCTCCTGGATGAGATTCATGATTCATCAATATTCCAGCAAAGAACTTCATTCTTAATGGCGCATGGCCTGGATGAATCCAAACCGATGATCGCTTTACTTCCGGGGAGCCGTAAACAGGAGATAAGAAAGATCCTGCGAATCATGCTGCAGGTTATCCCGGATTTCCCGGGCTACCAGTTTGTCATTGCCGGAGCTCCATCTGTGCCTGCTGAATTTTATCAGGATATGGTCGGTGATCTTCCTGTTAAAATCATCTCAGGAAAAACTTACGAACTCCTTCACAACTCTGAAGCCGCGTTGGTCACATCCGGGACAGCAACCATGGAGACTGCGCTTTTGGGCGTTCCACAGGTTGTTTGCTATAAAGGGAGTTTATTCTCATACACGCTGGCACGAATGATCGTTCATGTGAAATTTATTTCCCTTGTAAACCTCGTGATGGATCGTGAAGTTGTAAAGGAATTGATCCAGTCGGATCTGAACAGGGAAAATCTTTCCCGCGAACTAAGGAGCATTCTGAATAATATGGATGCACGGGCAAAAATCATTTCAGCGTATGCTTCACTGAATGAAAAGTTGGGTGGAGAAGGCGCTTCGAAGAAGGTTGCCACCCTGATGATACAATACTTAAATGAGAAATGAGTTTTAGTTTCAGGATTTTTTACCTGATCTGAACTTGATAAAATAAATACTTTTATAAAACCCAATCAAATTAATCCAGGATGAAAAATTTTCTTCTTTCTTTGTTTGTACTGATTGCATTTGCTTCCTGCACTTCAGCCGTTGACAAGCGGAATGATACAGGTTCAGCTGCCGGATCAAAAGAGAATTCCACAAACCAGGCAGTCAAAGAAGTGACGCCGGCTACACAACAACCGGTGCAGGCTCCGGTCCCTGGTCAGTCTCCCCAGGTTTCAAAAGTAAAAGTCGCTCCGGCTCTGAATCAATCAGCCCAGGGAAACTCAAACCAGGCTGTGAGATTGCATCCGACGAAAAGAGATCCCAATGATCCGAACAACAAGTTATTGAATGCATACGCCAACAATAAAGTTAACAGCGTGGTGATCCCATTCCAGAAAGGGACAGACCCGAATGTAAAAACGGCCCAGGAGTATTTTAATACCGGATCAAAAAAAGCCAGGGAAGGTGATCACACCGGTGCAATTGAGGACTTCACAAAATCCTTATCACTCATTAAAAATGCACTGGTTTACATGAAAAGAGGATACTCTTCCCTGTTGCTTCAGGATTATCAATCGGCCTTACTTGACATGGATGAAGCCATCAAACTGGCTCCGAAATTAGACAAAGCTTATTTTGCCAGGGGTGTATGTTATTTTGAGATGCAGCAATTTTCCAATGCTGAAGGGGATTTGCGTAAGTTCATAGAGACAGATAAAACCAATGCGATTGCTTATAATTATCTTGCAGGGATAAAATTTATGCAGAAAAATTTCAAGGAAGCACTGGATAATTATGACCAGGTTGCCAAGCTTGATCCTTCCTATCCGAATGTTTACACCAACCGCGGGATGATGCGCCACAACCTGGGTGATCTGAACGGGGCCATCAAGGATTACGATCTTGCAATCAAGCGTGATCCATTAAATTCAGCGGCTTTCAACAATAAAGGAGCCGCTGAGCTGACACTGAGTAATTATACGGCTGCCCTGGCAGATCTGAACAATGCCATCCGGATCAAGGAAGATTATGCTGATGCCTATGATAACCGCGGGAAGGTGAAGATCAAATTGGGTGATCAGCAGGGAGCATGCGAGGATTGGCAGAAATCATATTCCCTGGGACTTGAAGCATCCAGGGAACTGATCATGAAATTCTGTAAATAGAGTCGAAAGTCGACAGTCGAGAGTGAATACTAAAGACCATTGTCCCTTGTACAGAATTATATTTGTCAGTGTCAACAACAAATGTTCCGGAACTTAAAATACTTTTTTCTATTCAGTTTCCTTATTTCTGCTCAGGTTTCCTTCTCCCAGAAAACCGTCAGGGAGGTGGTCCAGGATGGCATATCCAAGGCCAAGCTGGGGGATTTCAGTGGAGCCATAAAATCCTTTGATCTGGCGATTTCCATGGACTCGACCGGGATTGAAGGTTATTATAACCGGGGCATCGTAAGAGTCCAGATGAAAGATTATGCAGAAGCCGAGATTGACTTTTCGAAAGTCATTTCACTTCATCCCACGTATCCTGAACCCTATTATAACCGCGGACTCGCGAAGGATTACCAGAAAAGATACATGGACGCCATCGTGGATTATACAAAAGCCATCAACCTGAAAGCTGATTTTGCCGATGCTTACGTAGACCGTGGATTGGCAAAATCTGACCTGCAGGATTACCCCGAGGCTGCCATGGATTTCACGCGAGCCATTCAATACCGGCCAGATCATGCCATGACTTATTACAACCGTGGATTAGCTTATTTTTCCATGAATGATTATCCGTCATCGATTGCCGATTTCGACCAGGCAATCAAGTTAGACTCATCCTCGGCTGATTACTATTCCAGCCGGGGTGCTGCAAAAGCTGCGGCAGGAAAATTCAATGAGGCCATCCTCGATTTTGATCAGGCGATCCGTCTTCACCCGCTTGATGTCAGCAACTTCCTGAACAAGGGTCTGGCATTTCTTTATCTCAAGGATTACGAGGCCGCCCAAAAAGAATATTCAACTGTGATAGAGATGAATCCGGCCAGTGGTGATGGTTATGTGAACAGGGGGGTGGCCAGGCAATACCTTGATGATAAACCCGGGGCCTGTGAGGACTGGAAAAAGGCCGTTGAATATGGCTCGTTGAAAGCACAGGCTTATCTTGATAAATATTGTTCCCACTAAACGTATGACCTTTTCTCCTGATCCCGATTAAGTCTCAAAAAGAGATTTGGTCACCAGAAAAGAGATTCTCCACCGGTATCCCTTCTTCAGGCTTTCAATACCATTGATTCTTGGGATCCAGGCAGGAATGTGGTTGAAACCTGCATTCATATTGCCTTTCCCGGTCATCCTGTTGTTCTTGTTCATCCTGTGGTCCTTACCATTTTTGTCAACATCGGTTTTCCCCTATAAGTTCAGGTGGATTTCAGGATTATTGATCGTTGCATTCCTGGCCATCTTATCCTGTGAGATCACATTATTCAACACCGGACAACCACCTGGTAATTGTGCACAGGTGCTCACGTTGAAGGAGCGGTTTTATCTTGGTGATATTATTGAGCCTGTTGTGCAAAAAACCAAAAGCACAAAAGCAATCCTGAAGGTTTCAGCATTTCTTGATAATGGGAAATGGAAGAAAGTGGATGTAAAAGTGATGGTATTCATCCAGCCCGATAAAAAATCCAGGAATCTTTTTTATGGTGACCAGCTTGTATTCAGCAGTCTCCTTGCTGAACCTTTGTTATCGGTGATTCCCGGAAGTTTCGACAACCGGAGCTTCCTTCATTTGCGAGGGATTTATTTCACTGCAATCATCAGACAGCAACACTGGAGCCAGATCGCAGTCAACAGATTGAACCCGGTATACCATCTTGCACTTTCCTGGAGGGGAAAGCTGTTGAATATTTTGCGGCAACACGGGTTGAAAGGAAGGGAGTTTGGCGTTGCTTCGGCACTGTTACTCGGTTATGTCGATGAGGTTGACAATGATTTGATGAAGGATTACGCTGCGACTGGTGTGCTGCATATTTTATCCGTTTCAGGAATGCATGTCGGAATGATTTTCCTGGTGCTTGAAAAACTGCTTGGATTCCTGGAGAGGTGGAAATATGGGCGATTTTTAAAGATATCATTATCGGTTCTTCTCATCTGGGCGTATGCGCTGATCACCGGGCTTTCTCCTGCAGTCCTCCGGGCCGCAGCAATGCTCAGCCTCGTTATCATTGGCAAGAGCCTGAAGAGAAGCCCGGACACGCTGAATATCCTGGCGGCTTCATTTTTTTTCCTTTTGATCTGGGACCCAAAGTTACTGGCAGATATGGGTTTTCAGCTGTCCTATCTTGCAGTTGTCGGGATTGTTTTGCTCTATCAGCCGGTGTACAGCCTTTTCGTATGCACAAACTGGTTTCTGGATAAAATCTGGGCCCTGGTTTCTGTGTCGATTGCAGCACAGCTCATCACGACTCCACTGAGCATGTTCTATTTTCACCAGTTTCCGAATTATTTTTTGCTGGCAAATATCTTCGTGGTTCCATTTTGTGATCTCATCATCTATACCGGGATCCTGGCCCTAGTGCTAAGCGGGGTTCCTTATTTATCAATGGTTCTTGCCAAAGCATTAGCCTGGTCAGTCTGGATCCTGAATGGCGCTATTCATATTATCGGTTCACTTCCGGGTTCTGTAACTCATGGGCTCTTCATCGGTAAACTTGGAATGGTTACTATTTACGGGATACTCATCACGATTTGTCTTTTTATCAAACTGAAGCAAAAGCGCTGGCTCTTTCTCTTTTTACTTCTCCTGGTATTTTTCCAGGGAAATTTGTTCCTGGCCAAGCTGAAAGAAAACCACGAAAAGCAATTTTTTGTTTACAGTACAAAGAATTCCGGGATTTATGATTGTATTTACCATGGGTCAAGTATTCTAACCGGCGATGTGAGAATGCTTGAAAATCCTGTGTTTGCTGACGCGTTGAAGAAATGTTGGGAGGTCCTTAACACGACCGGAAAATACCAGCTTCTGTTTCTTCCGGGTATAAAAAATGATAAGACCTTCATGGATCAGGGAAATTTCTTTAAGAAGGGAAATTTCTTCCAGTTTCATTCGAAGCGTTTCGGGATTCTTTCCAGGAAACTTCCTCATGGTACAGTGGGAAGATTGAAATTGGATTATCTTATCATTTCAGGAAATCCAAGAATTAAACTGGCTGAAATATCCAGGTTTTATTGTGCAAATGAGACTATTATCGACAATTCAAATTCGCTTTGGCAAGTGCGTCAATGGGTAAAAGAAGCAGTTGCATTACACATCAAATGCCACCCTGTTGCAATTGAAGGTCCCTTTGATGCAGTTTTTTAAAAAAGATGTTTGAGGTTTGAATAATTTAACATACTTTTGCACTCTCAATTGAGGATCGGTAGTTCAGCTGGTTAGAATGCCGCCCTGTCACGGCGGAGGTCGCGGGTTCGAGTCCCGTCCGGTCCGCTCCCTCAAAAGGCAAAAAAATGAAAACCACCGAAAACACTAACAGTTCGGTGGTTTTTTATTTTCTGCCGGTGCAGAAAAAAGCAAAAAAAAGCACACTTTTGGTGGATTATTCGGTGGACTAAAATTTTCGACCTTCCAAGTCCACCTATTTGCATCTTATTCATTGAATTGCAGTATATTGCAGCAAATGGTTTTGCTCAAGTAACCTAATTTTATTAACTAAAATTTCAGTTATGACAAGAGCAAGTTTTACCGTTCTTTTTTATATAAAGAGGACGAAACTTTTACAGGATGGCACTGCACCAATCTATGTTAGAATCACTGTAAATGGTCAACGATGTGAGTTCGGATTGCAGAAAAGCATCTTTGAGCATCAGTGGAACAACAAGAAGGGATGTGCCTTGGGATTTACTAAAGATGCTAAAGAACTTAACTCCTATCTAGATATTGTGAAAGCAAGTTTGCTGTTTAAAAAGCGGGATATGGAAGAGGAGGGGAGGCTTATATCAGCTCTGGGATTGAAAAATCGTTACCTCGGTCTTGATGTTGAAAACAGAACCATTTTGGATGTCTTCCGGGAACATAATGAAAAGGTCAAAGGATTGGAAAATAAGGATTATGCGCCATTGACGGTTCAAAGGTATTTTACCGCATTTATGCATGTAAAGGATTTCATTAAGATGAAATACAAAAGGGACGATATGTTATTAACGGAAATCACCCCGATGTTCATCAGTGATTTTGAATACTACATGAAAATTACCCGCAACTGTTGTCACAATACTACGGTGAAGTATATCAAGAATTTTAAAACGATTGTTCGGATTGCCTTGGCTAATGGTTGGATGAAATCAGATCCCTTTTCGAATATCAAATTCCATTTTGATGAGGTTGACCTGGATTTTCTAACGGAAAACGAATTAGATACATTGCTGAAAAAGGAATTTTCAATCGAACGATTACAACAGGTTAAGGATGCCTATCTTTTTTGCTGTTTTACCGGATTGGCTTTTATTGATGCAAAGAACCTGGTAATATCCGAAATTGAAGAGAAGGAAGGCCAACTCTGGATAAAAAAGAAAAGGCAAAAAACAAAAAACTGGTGCCATATTCCGATGTTATCTCCTGCCGTCGAGATCATGAAAAAATACAGGAATCATCCTCACTGTTTGAAAACCGGCTTGGTTTTACCAGTACCAAGTAATCAGAAGATGAATGCTTATCTGAAAGAAATTGCCGATCTCTCTGGAATCAAAAAAAATCTCAGCACCCACACTGCCAGGCATACTTTTGCAACAACAGTCACACTTTCCAACCAGATCTCGATGGAAGTGGTATCAAAGATGCTTGGTCATTCAAGCATCAATATGACAAAAAAATATGCCCGGGTTGTAGATGATTTGATAAACCGGGACATGCAAAAGATATACGGGAAATACACAGCCATTGCTTTAAATTAGCTGTTGTTGCGGAACCTGATCCTGAAGTAAAATCAATATTAGTGGATGAATATTACTGATGGTTGTTGCGAAGGTAGATCTGGATCTCATCTATCCGTTTCAGGATCTCCTTCGTGTCGGACCTGATAACATCGAAGCTGCGTGTGTTGTCATTTTTATGCAGGAGGAGATCCTGCTTAAGATTTGCAATCTCCACATTCAATTCTGCCAGCCGAATTTCCATGTGAACCCAGATGGAGATAATCCCCAGCAGAAAGGTAAAAAAACTAATTGCCTGGGGAAGCGGAAGGCCCAATATGTTTGATTTCAGTGTCATTTACGTTGGGTATTATTTGATCGATTAGAGAAAAAAGATGCCCCTGTTCGATTGACAGAGGCATCTTGATTCAATAATTACAGTACGATACTTTCGGTATCACAACCCGCTTTAAATTTGATAACTCCCCGTGCAACTGTTTGAGAATAATCGAGGGCATGCACATGCAACGCTGTTTGGCTGCCTACCCAGTCGGCTGGAGCCGTTATCTGGACTGTTCCGACCGATCGCTGTACAACCTCAGGAAACAACATCACCTTGTCGGTAAGGCAGTTGATCAGAATTAATGTTAGTTGGGTTGACAACTCATCAGTGCTGGTTGAATTAGGATCCCAGGTTATATCCATAACCTGATCAGGATGGGCTTTCATTACGACATTGCTGATAGAGCTCCCTTCGAAATCGCATAAAACGACCTTTGTGTGATCCAACACTGGAGGATCGCCGGTGAAAGCGTTCTTTAGATTGATGCTCACAATTTTATTGAATGGCGACATGTTTTTGAGCCTGCCGGCATATACTGAGTTAATGAGTGGTAAGACCTGACGAATCAGGTGCACAATGGTCGAAAACTTGGTCCTCTGCCTGGACTGACCGATTGTGTTGGGGTTCTTCATTCCAGCTGGTTTGGTTCGCATGGTATTCTGACCAAACTGCTTTGAAAATACTGCAGTTCCGAATTTTTTCCTGGTCCTGCCTGTAATTGGGTTTTGTACAATTGCCATGGTGATTAGGTTTATGGTTAATACTATTTTACTGGACTTGCTTCGGACTTGATACGGTCTTGTATAGCCCAAGCAGGGGCAAAGGTACCATGAGAAAAGAACAGATTAGTCACAAGGTATTGACAATCTATGAATTATGAATGATTATTCGTCTTTTTGCTTTTCGTTACTTGATTGAAAAGAACCTGAGAAGTTGTAACGATAGATGAAGAGCAGAAAAGAAAAATCACTTTTTAATGGTAAATATTCCCTGCTATTAATTCAAATCTTAGGTGCTTTAAGTCGGAATAAATTTTAAAATGCAAGGCTGCCGGTCATTTTTTTACCTTCAGGAAGAATAGGAATTAAAAAAAATGAAGGCACCCAACGGGCGGAACGGCCTTGTATTTTATAAATTTATGGAGATAGCTTTGCCTAAGATTTGGATTTTTAGCAGGGTGATTTACAGCCCGGGATAGGCAACGAATGCCCTGAACAGCCCTACTCTTCTTCTATTATTGGTCACGGCTAGAAAATGATGGTTAAGCGCGGGCACGCCATGAATGCAAGGAACGAGCATGAAATGGGGTGCACTAACGTGCTTGCAGACTTGATAATTGTACCAGCCAACCGGTACCTTTACGGTACGGGTTGGCTGCGATCAAAGCTGGCTGAACTTATTAGATTATTTGTCTTTGATTTTTAGAAGGTTGTTCAAAATACTTATCAAACAAGAGGCAATGCATATAGCCGGATGTGGATTATCGGAATGGTTGCATTGCAGTAAAACCCTTGTAACAGGCTATTCAGATTCCAATTTTAGTACGACACGGATTGGCGTATTCGGGATTTATCTTTGGATACCATAAACGATGATTTTTATTCAATACTGAAAGGGAGAGAATTAAATTTTTGTGAAAATCATGTAAGATATTATTGAATATGAATCTCCAGAAATTTTTTCAAGAACGACTCGCTGAGAAACTTAATAGTTTAACACCTGAAGAAAAAGAAAGAATGGGAAGTGTCAATGAAATTGCGCGTCATTTGTTAAAACAGTACGGTTTGGAGCATATGAAATTCGAATTTGGTCATAATAGAAAGTACGAGGGGATTTGCCACCAAGATCGAATTGAACTCGATCTTTTCCTGGCATTGAATGCTCCCGGTGAGGTAATCAGGAATATCATTCTACATGAAATTGCCCATGCGTTGGTTGAGCCCTATTTCGGCCATGGGGGAAAGTGGCAAAAAAAAGCAAGGGAATTGGGTGTTACCTGGGAAAGGAAATACCGCAAATGAAACAACCCAGGTTGGGTGTTCGTTAATGATTCTGCATAATTGCTTTCTGTTTCATGATTTGAAGGATCATTCCATTCTTTCTTTGCAAGATATTGTCGATATTGAAGATATCTGGTGGAAGTTGTATTGAGAATTCAGAATTTTCAGGTTATTATTAATACTACCTAATGGTTTAGATAATTCTTTAAATCAAAAGATTTCATTCTCCTGATGTTTTACCAATTCAAAAAGATTGTGAAGTATATCAATAACTTTACTATTAATATCTTCAAGAGTAGTCCACGGATCGAGTTCAAACCAAAATTTTGGATCATCATCAAAACAGCCTTCAAATATTTTTGAATATTTTTCTTTTGCCCCACATTCTGCAAACCACTTATAATTTTCATAATATATGGTACAACAAACAATTTCCGGATATTGATCTTTTTGTTCTATCAAAATCCACAAACAATCCAGTCCGCCTACATCACGAGTAATATTACAAACCTTGAGAATGAAATTTTCATTCTGAAACATTTGTCGAAAGTGTTTTTGTAACTCTACATTGTTTTGAAGTTTAGAACAAAGTTCAAGTAAAGTTCTATATAATTCTTTGTTTATCTGAGTATGATCATTAATCAACTTCTGTATTTCCGTTTTTTCCTTAAGGAAAAAGTTCATTTTTTCAGGGTCGTGAATCATATTTATCAAGTTTAAATTTTTCTCAATATTATCTATGAAATCAAAAAGGAAAATTACATATTTCGGGTTAGCAATGTTATAATGGTAACCAATGTTGTTTTTAATTGAGCCAAGGAATTTTTCATAAATAAGATTCTCAAAACCAGAATGAGTAATGTTTTTGTATTTTGATAAAACTATCTTGTACGATTCTTTCCCTTTGGCTAAAGATTCTATAGCATCAGAATAATCCTCCAAATCATTATATAATGGAGAGTTTACTTTGTTTTCAATACCAATGACGAAATCATTTGATTCTATTACAATATCAATACGATTGCCTTTTTTTGTTGGATATTCAGTGTGAACACGATATGTATTAATGTTATGAAGAACTGGATGTTTCCCAAGTGAATCGAAAAGAGATTTGACCAACATATTGCCAAGGTTGTGTCCGGCTTTGGGGTCAAAATAAAATGCAAGAATTCTACTCCAGACATTTTCAAAGTGTGACTTATTGACAATTTCAAGAAAAGTAGTTTTGGGTACTTCCCTGATAGGTAGTCTTTTATATTCTTGAATAAGATGTTCAAATTCATATCCCATATACAAATATTTTATTTATCAGAACTTCAAATTTAGTCTTCTCTTTCCTTTTAATTACCTGATTCCACAACATTCTTTCTGTAAATAATCGAATCATCCAATGATTCATGATACTAGAATTTGATCCTCAAATATAGCAATGTTTTACAAATTATATCACTTATCTAAAAACGTTCTTTAAAATATTTATCTGGTAACTCTTCCCGAATCGTTGATGCCCAGGAATAGCGGTTTCTATGTCAAATAAGTAAAATCTCATTTTTTCAGATATTGTTTAAATGCGTTTTCGTGACGTTTCTGAATTTCTTTAATCAGACTCTTGGGAGAAATAATCTTTACTCTTTCAGCAAAGGAAAGTATTTCCATAACCAGATCCTCGGTAATTATTAGAAAAAGCCTGATCCTTAGTTCTTTTTCATTATCAATAAGGACTGACTGGGTTTCATGAAAGGGAAAGCTTTTAATATACTTTCCCTGTTCAGGGTCAAAAGTAAGAATGATTTCCTGAGGTTTAATATCAGAAAGATTGATGACTCCGAAACAATATTTAAAGTCTTCATTGGCATTGTACTTTTCCGGAGGAGAAAAATGTTTCTTAGTAATACTAAAATCAACGATACGATCCAGGCCAAAGGTCTTTACTTTGTCCCTGCCGACTTCCTTCGCCAATAAATACCATCTGCTTTTTGATTCCTTTAATCCATAAGGTTCAACTAAACGTTTTGTGGGTTCATCAAATTCAAATTTTCGATGGCTTAAATCAATGATAAGGCGATTTCTTATTGCATGAAGTAATCCGTAGAAGTGGTTCGTCCCTTGCGGTTTCCGTTTTTCAAAATAGATAAACTTTGTTAGCTCTTCGGACATTTTCCATGTCGAAATAAGATCGAAAGCTTCCATCAACCGGTTATTCAGATCAGTATTTTCGGTTTCGTCAATAAAATAGACCTTCCTTGCACGATCAAATTGAATATCTACATTGTAAAGAGACCGAATATCATTTATATCACGCTGGAATGTACGCTGTGAAATGACCAAATGAAATTCATAAAGTGCTGATTGGTCCTGAAGATAATCTTCAATCTCTTTAAAGGTCGCATTCCCACTGGTTCGGAGCTTACTTATGATCTTTTGATGGCGTAACAGCGTTTCGTGTTTTGACATTTTTTAATTTCTTGAAGTTTTGAACCCGATTTTTGTATAATTTGATTTATCAACCAGTTCTTCATTACAGAAGACAATTAATTCAGTAAGATCAGGGTTTCGACCTGCTAAAATCCCGGAAATTTCATGTTTCCTGACAACATTATCGATTTGCCCTCCTGAAAAGTCGAATCGTTCACCAAGTATTGTATAATCAGATTCAGGTAATCCGGGCAGTTTGGACTCCCATATCTGCGATCTGGCTGATATGTCCGGTTTTGATAACCCTATTTTATATAAGAACCTTCGTTCAAAAGCCTTATCAAAGTTAGAAACCAAATTTGTTGTCGCAACCAATATTCCCGAAAAAGTTTCAAGTTCCTGCAGAATAATATTTTGAATCGTGTTCTCGGTTTGAGCAACACTGGAGGTACCAATATCTTTTCTTTTAGAAAAAAGACCATCCGCTTCGTTAAAGAAGAGTATCGGAGTTGTCTTGCAAGCCCTGGTGTAGATAGAATAATCGGTAAATATTTGCTTTACGAGCTTTTCACTTTCCCCAAACCAACAGGACTTTGAATTACTCAAATCAACAAACACTATTTCCCGGCCCGTTTCACGCGCCAATTGGTAAACAGATTCCGTTTTTCCAGTTCCGGGAGTCCCAAAAAGTAAAACAGTGAATCCAACAGGAAGCCCTTTTTGTTTCAACCGTTCTTGAATTTCCTTCAATTTCTCTTCCTGAAGTGATAGTACTAATTGATTAATTTGTTCAGACTCCCTTTGGTTGAAAACCAATTGTTTATTAGAAATTTCTGACGGAAGGATGATGTTGTCCATCTTTTGTTTGTTGACCAATAATTTTAAATCATCAGAAACCAAAATATCAGCAGCATTTTCGGTCAATTTAATACTGTGATCCGTTTGATACCACTTTTTTTCAAGTTCGACCAATTTGTTCTGAATAAGAGGATGATGACCAAGAAGTAAATCTTTCCTGTAGTAAATTCTCTTTCGGGGGTAATCAAAAATTCCTTTGACAGCAGTTTCCAGGTCAACCTTTTGCACACCATTAACATATTTCCATAATAAATAACAAAGCATATATACATCCTCGGCAGAAAGAACAATCAATTGAATTTTCTTAACCAACGGAAACTCATTATATTTTGAAATAAGGTCCATTGATCTTATCAAAAGATCCTCGGTTGAAATTATTTCATGATCTCTTTCAACACCTAAGTCATAGAGTTTTTCCAATAAATCAAAAACATCTTTACATTTTGCTTGCGAATTATCCGGCAGTGGTTCATTGTTTATAACCGCTTGAAATATATTATCAGGAACATAGAAGGAATCAATACAGGGTGCTCTATAACTGTTTCTTGTGACCTCTTTTTTCTCTTTCAATAATAATCCTTTTTTTACCAATTCATCGATATCCCCTTTGAAACTCATGAATTGTAAAAGGGTACAATCAAAATAGCCGGATAAGTTATCGATACCAGCTACTCCCGTTTTGTAATTGTAGTTCACTAGCGTTGCGTTATAGTTCTAACAATATCAATTGATTACAATTTTGTTCTTTGACATCTTGATAATTTTCGTTTAAAAAGAGTTTTTTCATAGGTGTTCGATCAAATG
>Ga0209697_10002225_pt1 | contig 28350 bp, 21 predicted proteins | sample AliMusrvi5mmetaG_FD_184115 | JGI IMG/M metagenome (GOLD analysis project Ga0209697, IMG submission 184115) | Freshwater lake bacterial and archeal communities from Alinen Mustajarvi, Finland, to study Microbial Dark Matter (Phase II) - Alinen... | ecosystem: Environmental > Aquatic > Freshwater... | reverse complement strand
GTTCAGGGTCTGTTCTCTTTCGTCGTGTCCGCCCCCAAGACCAGCGCCTCTCTGTCTACCGACCGCGTCAATTTCGTCGATGAAGATCAGACTTGGCTTGTTGGCTTTTGCAGTCTCAAACAGGTCACGAACCCGACTGGCACCTACTCCGACGAACATCTCGACGAAATCGGAACCACTGATATGGAAGAAAGGAACTCCGGCTTCTCCGGCAATGGCTCTTGCAAGCAGAGTCTTGCCACAGCCTGGAGGTCCCAACAAAAGGACACCTTTAGGGATTTTTGCTCCCAGAGCCTGGAACTTTTTGGGGTTCTTAAGGAACTCGACAACTTCTTCAAGCTCCTGTTTAGCTTCATCTACTCCGGCTACATCGTCAAATGTCACTTTTGGAATATTCTCATTTGCACGCTTCGCACGGCTTCGGCCAAACGACATAGCCTGATTGCTGCCGGACTGAGCCTGCCTGAAGAAGAACATCCACAGGGCTACCAGCAAGACCAAAGGCATGATAATTGTCAGTATAACGGAGACAAAATTATCAGACAACATAGGTCTCTTGTTGTCATAACTTACCTTATGGGCACGCAGCAATTCATGAAAATCTCTGCGTTCGGACTGCGACTGTGGGTCTAAATCCGTAAAGTATTTGTCCCCCTTTTTGGTCTCGAAATCAAAACGATCCCTGTTGATACTGCCACGTGCAGCCTCATCACGACTGATCATACGCCAAGCCGTAGAATAATCAACTTTTTTAGGGCCAGAACCAGCACCACCTAAAGGGAATTGCCCCTTGAGTAGTAGTATTAGACCTATGACAAAGAAACCAGCAATAACTTGCTTCCAGACTCGGCTCAAAACTTTCCTCCGTTACGAGGCGAGATAACTAACTCGCACATTTCTCAGCTGGCGTTACCAAATCAACACTACCAGTCAAGATACCGACTCGAAAATCCAGGGTAATAAAAATTATACCATTCGTAAGGTCACCGCACCAAATTACACGCTCAATCAGGGTGCATTCCAAGTTTATGATAAGATCACCTGACAAGATCATGTCATTCCCGACCTGATCGGGAATCTAGAAACACACTTTTAAAACACACAGCTTTCTGGATTCCCAGTCAAGCTGGGAATGACAAACTGCACATCATTAATGTTTACCATTATCATGGGATGCACCCGCTCAATCAGAACCTTTATCTCACAAACTGGAATGCATAGAGTTTAGCAGAACGCATCTTGATTCTCAACCGGACTTCTTTGCCTGCGAGACTCGATACATCCGGTCCATTTTTCCACCAGACTTCCTGTGCCACTGAGTTACGTTCCAGGCTGATGGAATCATTCATGGTAAAACCGGGTATGGGTAAACCATCAGGGGTAAGCATTTCAACCCAGGCTTCACCCATTGCCCCGCAGTCTATATTCAGTTCCAGCTTGTTTCCTTCGAATTTCAATACTGGAGTGACAATTTCGCCTCCTCCAGTTCCTGCATCTGCAGAAACAAAACCGTCCAATCGCTGTACCGTCCGGGCATACATACCCAGATTGCGCTCTTCTATAACGTCTTCAGCTCCGTGGGTAGTCGGAAGCGCTCCATAATACTGGTATATGTTGTCTCCGCGCCTAATCATTCCGACGCACATATACAATCCACCGCCATCAATTTCACCCATATACCCGGGTGCTACATAATCATCGCGGAACCGGTTCCAACGTGTGCCGTCTCTGCTGATTGCCATCTGGATAGATACAGCGCCGTCATTCTCCCGTTTGCCGCGGTCATCTCGTCCGTGGGAGTCAAACCCATCATAGTGCCTGTAAGGAGAAGGGAATGAGAAATATGTATCATCAGCCCACGGATATTGCACAACGCTTGGAGTGTAGATATCCGTCGCAGGAGGGTCAAACTCGTCAGCGCTCAGAACTACCGGGAATTCATCGGTCAAGCTGAACATATTTTCTGCCCAGACCAGTCCCGGCTTTTCAGCCAGGGGTCCATGGGGCCAGCTCTGCATATAGAAATTATCTACTTCACAACGCGAAACTGTCCTCAGCCATTTAGGGTCCCAACTACGCAGGTAAGAGACGTATTTTTTGATGCGGGTATCGTAGAAACACTGGTTCTGGGTATCGCAGCAGAACGGGATAACCTGACCATCGAAAGTTGGCTCCCAGGCGATACCATCTTTGGAATGCCATGTGGTCATTCCATACTGCCCATTTTCCCACTGTTGGGGGGAAGCCTGGGCTAATGCCTTGAATCTATACCCGTTGCTCTCAGTAGGGTCAATAAAGAATGTCGCTACACTGATCCCTACAAGGTTGTTGTCCTTGCTGCCCTGATATTCGATCAGTCCGACTTTCTCGCGTTTCCAGTTGATTCCGTCGTCACTCACAGCCAGCAGGTTAGGGACATAAGCATCAGATTGTGCAAAACCCATAGGCAGTGCGATATAGTATAGTCGATACTGTCCATCGACTTCCAGAACAGTCCCGAATGTCCCTACTCTGTGGCCTTCGATCTCAGTCTCAGGCACCAGGACTGGCCCGGATTTAACCGGTGGGTTCATTTTTATTTCAATGCCCCGGGAGGACTCGATGAACTTGCTGTCCATGAACAGCTGTTTTCTACTGCCTACATCGAAATGATTGCACTTTTCAGTCATTAATCTTCCCTTTCGTTCCAATAGCCAATAAAATAGTATAATCTTTCGGACCTGATGGTGTTTCTCTAGTCATTGTATGAGCTTCAGTAACTCGAATTCCTGTGAATCCGGCAACAGTCAGAGTCTCGATGAATCGATCCCGGCTGAACCCTTTGTGATGGACTCCGGTCATATCTTCGTGGAAACTGCCGTCCTCTTCATCCAAATCTGCGATCAATACATGCCCGCTAGGGGAAACTACATTGTATAGAGCAGATACAAACTGATCCGGATTATCTATGTGGTGCATTACCATGCTGGACACTGCAATATCGAACGGGCCAAGCTTTGCGAACACGGAATCTGAATATTCGCATTCAACTGTATTGATGTTGGGGATGTGAGCTTCAGCAATCTTTTGATTCATAATGTCCAGCATACCTGCAGATGCATCCACACCAGTTATGTGCCCGACCAGTTTCGCCAGTTCCAAGCTGACCAGTCCGGTCCCGCAACCATAATCTAATACGCTGGCAGAAGTATCAAATGATGTTTCCTGTGCCATCCGTTCAACAATATTTTTGGCCATCTTCAGCCGCTGCGGGTTTTCATCCCATTTGGACGCAACTTTATTAAAACGGTTGATATTTTCGTTACTCAAAAATAATGCTCCTGATTATTCCGGATGTGCAAACTGTGTAGCTCTGTAAGCAGTCTTTACTGCTTCAGCGGCGTCATCTAGTGATACGCGCATTTGATGCTCAGAGTTCTCTATAGACTCAATAAGGTCACCCATTATGAGTCTCAAGCCTTCTGCGTAAACTTCTAACTTGGGCTGGACAAGCTCGAGTCCGCCTTTAATCTGGTGTTGTGTAGCATAAGTAAACTCGGATGATAATTCAGATTTGTGTAGGGCAGGGGAGAATGTAATATCTAGTTCCATTTCCCACAGTTTCTCCAGTCCTGCCTGGTCGGTATATCCCCATATCTTCATTTCCAGGGGGATCCAACCGATGATATCTATCTCCCCAAGGTCAAATGCAAAATGGAAAGTGGTCCTCTCAAGTTCCCTTGGTCTGCTGAAAGAATGCCAGAATGTTCCGACTACATCGTTGTCATACTTCACCGCGGCGAACACTCTATCCTCCATGCCTTTTTCACGTTCTACACCCAAAGACCAGCAATCTGCAGCTTTAGCCTGGGCTATAGTAGAAGCGATATCAAAAAAATGAACTCCATGCTCCAGCAGTATTCTACCGCTGATCTCCGGGTTCCAGAACCAGTGGCCTTTTGGGACTGTCTCCTGCATAGCGTAGTTGCGAAGATCCATCCTCCGGAGCTTGCCCAGAATACCTGCTTTTGCAATTTTTTCCAGTGCAATGACTATCGGGTTGTAACGTAGGACAAAGTTCACACTCGCTTTTACTCCTGCGGCCTGAGCGGCTGTTATTATCTGAGCAGTATCATCCGGTGAGAGTGCCAGAGGCTTTTCTATAAGGGCATGTTTTCCCGCAGCAAACGCCTTGATAGCAAGGTCCTTGTGCGAACTTGGAGGTGTTGCAATAGATACTATGTCAACAGATGGGTCAGCCAGTAATTTATTGTAATCACTGTAACAGGTTACCCCGGCAGGCAGACGCGCAGGATCAGAATCGCAAACAGCAACGACTCCAGCATTTGGCATAGTATCCCAGGCCTTATGCATAAATGCCCCGAATCCGCCATAACCAATTATTCCTATACCCTTTTTGGACATTCCATTACCTCCATATACACCCTAGAATTGACATGTTATACCACAAAAAACCAGAGTATATGCGTTGTTTACGGATGAGGGGATAATGGCGGCGGGACATATAGGACATATAGGACTTATAGGACTTATAGGACTTATAGGGTAAATACACGAGTGCAGTTGCTTCCAAAGCCTTTCCCTTCTCTTTTCATAATTCATAATTCAAGATTCATAATTTGTAAGAGTTCAGTCTAGATGAGTAAATTTCCGTCCATCCTTCGATACGCGCTTCGCGCTACTCAGGACGAACGGAAATTTACTATATTACACATTAACACTGCACTATTACCATAATTTCCATTCTGGTTTACTTTCTGTAAATCATGGTATAATAAAGTTGCTTAATGATTAAGGTGCTTAACGGATGTCAACAGAGATAACACAAACAGGGAAAGAGTCTGCGGAATACGCTGAAATACTGGCTGACCTGGTTGTGGAGATTCTAAATAAAAGTGCTGAGGACGCATTGTCTGATGGTAATATCCCTCAGGATCTGACCAGATCTTTGGTGGAATGTTTACAATATGTGTTCCTGCATGGGGATTCCTCTCTGAAACAGATTTCCTATGGCTTAGGTATCAGTATCCCGGCTGCCAGTCAGCTTGTTGACAGACTTGTAAAAAAGAGTCTGGTTGAACGCAGGGAAGCTGAATTGGACCGGCGGAGTATGCTGGTGCAGATAACGAAATCCGGTGTTGCTACCATAAAGAATATTCGTGAAAAACGAACTCAATGGTTCCACGGTGTTTTGGAAAAGATGAGCGAAAGTGATCGGGAATCCTTAACCAACGGCTTGGAAGGATTCATTGAAGGAGCTACAGAGGATTCTGACGATTTGGACCGCAGTTGCGCTAAATGCGGCATGAAGCACGTTAATTTTTGCATACTTAACAAGATACGAGGATCTCGAAAAGTCGAGAACAAGTAATAAGGAGCTTAATATGGCACAGGGTTACAGCACCAAAGTAATGGAACACTTCGCAAATCCCCGGAACGTTGGGGAGATACCGGATGCCGATGGAATAGGAAATGTTGGAAATCCGGTCTGCGGTGATATAATGAAGATGTACATTAAGGTTGAGAACAACATCATTACAGATGTTAAGTTCAAGACTTTTGGATGTGGTGCAGCTATCGCTACATCCAGTATGGCAACAGAGCTTATTAAGGGTAAATCTTTGGAAGAGGCCCTGACACTTACTAATGACGCCGTTGCAGAGGCTCTTGGTGGGCTTCCCAAGGTCAAGATGCACTGCAGTGTGCTTGCTGAGCAGGCGGTGCAGAGGGCTATCGATGATTACCTTGTGAAGACAACCGGCAAGGGATTAAACCTTAAGGATATCCCGGAAGAGCATTGTGCAGTTGCACATTCCTGATAATCAGGTTTGCAATTTTAACCTGGCGGGCATTATGTAATTGAACTGCAAATATAAGCTTCACTGTTGTGGGTACTAAATATAACTGTTAAGTCCGGTATGCTGAATATAATGGCTATTGCTATTACACAAAGGAGTATAGAATGTCTACTGAAACCAGTGATCTGAAGACTAGAGTACAGGAAGTCCTGGACCTTGTAAGACCGAACCTGCAGGCTGATGGTGGGGATGTTGAACTCATCGATGTAGTCGATGGAGTTGTAAAAGTTAAGCTTCAGGGTGCTTGTCACGGCTGCCCGATGGCTGCAATGACCCTGCAGATGGGCATCGAGAGAACATCAAGGCACAGATTCCTGAAATCACAAGCGTAGAGAACGTATCAGACGACGATTAGTCAAAAAAGAGGACGGAGCCTTTTTTGGACGATATTTAAGTTGTAGTCAAATTGGTGCAAGGCAAAAAAGGCTCCGTCCCCTTTTTACCCTTTTTGAATATTAAAAAAAGAGAGCCCGGGCGAGTATGGATCGTCCGGGCGTTTCGCGTCTTGTGGACTTGCGTGCCTGCGCATGTTCACATGGCCCTTCTGCGGTTGGGCAAAAAAAAGTTTTTTGAGCTTTTCAGCTCTGTGAGCGGCTGACCAGATGATTATTCATTTCTTACACCAATAGTTTTCCACTCACAAGCATTACCCGTTACTCGCACAAATACCAGGTTTTGGCTTAAAGGAGATAAGGATTAGATATGCCGGTCATAAACATCGCAGGTTGCCAGATGCTGGTAACTGCCGACGTGGGTTCGAATGTGTCGAAAATCGTTGCAGGAATACGTGACGGAGCTGAATCTGGAGCTGATTTAGTTGTTTTTCCGGAATGTGCTGTCTCCGGATATCCTCCTATTCATCATAGCGATATAAAAGATATCGATATGGTGTCAGTTGCCGAAGCCAACCAGAGTATTTGTGATGCTGCGCGCAAGTATGGGGTGTGGGTTGTTGTCGGGACAATAGTCCAGAGTTCAGATGGATTGCTGAATACTGCGCTGCTTATTAATGCCAGTGGTGCAATCGAAGGCAGGCAGGACAAGCTTCACCTCTTCCATGGAGACCGGTCATATTTTGTGCAGGGAGAGTCTTTGGAGTGTTTCACTGTCAAAGGAGTCAGACTCGGTATATCAGTATGTTATGATTCCAGGTTTCCGGAAATATTTCGGGTACTGCGTGAAGAAGGCGCTGAAGTATTCATAATGATACTCAATGGCTGTGGCGGAGACACCTGGAAGCGTCCGGTTATGGAAGGCACATTCAGATGCCGTGCCGCAGAGAACACTGCTTTTGTAGTAGCCGTCAATACTGCGGGGTCTCAGCAGATTTGTGTTTCGAGGATTTGCGATCCAGTGGGTGTAGATCTGGCAGTTGCAGAAGCTGATACCGAACAAATGCTGATAGCCGAACTGAATACCAGCAAAACGCTGGAAGGCATTTATTTTGACTGCCGTGCAGACCTGTTCAGCGTAAGCATGAACCATCTTTCGGATAAGTTTCCGTCATCCTAAGCCCCCAAGTTGGGGGCTCAGGATGATACATTATACCAATTGCTTATTTGGCACTTGCCATCGACAGAATGTATCATGTTTATATCCTACAGAGGTGTGCTCTAAAGTTGATCAGGATTTTCTATACGAATACCCCCGAAGAGACCATAGAACTTGGTGAGAGATTGGGCAAACTGCTCAGGGGCGGGGAAGTACTTGCTATGGTCGGTGAACTTGCTGCCGGGAAAACAACCATGACCCGAGGAATTGCCCTTGGTATGGAACTGGACGATGACATCCACAGCCCTACGTTTACTCTGATCCACGAACACGAAGGTAAGTGTAACCTCAACCATATCGACTTATACAGGCTTGAAACAGAAGCGGATATTGAGTCGCTGGGGCTGGATGACTACATATATGGCAAGGGTGTGGCTGTAATCGAATGGGCAGATAGACTATATGATGCGTTACCCGAGGACACTATCGTGGTCAGCATTACTTCCGAGGATCAGGAACGTCGCAAGATAAGCTTTGAGACCACTTCTCAAAGACTTCAGAAAGCATTGGAGGAATTATGATACTCGCAATAGATACTTCCGGTTCTATAGCCTCCATTGCACTTGGTAATGAAGAGGGTTTGGTTGCTGAATACCATTTTGCACACGATATGGACCTGCTCCGCAGGCTGACTCCAGCAATTGAACGGATTATATCCGATGCAGGTCTTGTTCCATCAGATTTGACAGGTATTGTTACCTCACTTGGCCCTGGATCGTTCACTGGATTGCGGATTGGGGTCACGGCAGCTAAGACACTGGCATGGTCTATCGGGATTTCTCTGGTTGGTGTGAGCACACTGGAAGCTATAGCCCGTTCATGCTCTTATGGCGGATATAAATATATTTGTGTTATGATATATTCCCGTGTCGGAGAGGTTTACTGGGCTGTAATGAATGCTGATTCTGCAACTTTAGTCACTGAGCCTTCCGCTTCAGACCTTGAATCTGTGATGTCGTATATCAAGGAACTGGATGGAAATGTGTTGTGTTGCGGTAATGGAACTATCCGGAACCGCGAGATTATCGAAGACTCATTGGCAGATATTGCCATAGCTCCGGATTGGGCTTCATTTGCACGCGGTGCAGTGTTGTTGGAAATTGGTATTAGTAAGATTAATTCGGGGCAGACGGATGACCCGTTAACCCTAACACCATTATATGTTAAGAAGCCTACTCCTGTGATTCGTAAGGAGTCGGTGTTACAGGGCCATAAATAATATGAATGATAAACGTACAACCCTTAAAGATATTGCTCAGAAACTGGGAGTTTCGAAGACCCTGGTATCCTTTGTTGTAAGGGATTTGCCGGATGGACACGGAAATATTTCCGTGCGGCCGGAACTAAGAGAGCAGATCAAAGATCTTGCACGTGAGATGAATTACGTTGCCCACAGGAGTGCACGTGCCCTCAGGACCGGGCAGAGCCACATGATTGGAATTATATCAGCCAGCTCAGACCATCCAATACACTTTGCCAAACAACAGAAGATTTGTGATGAGATTGTTGCCAGGGGATATGACTACCTGGTTCAGGATGTTGATTATGGCAACACGCAACGCCTGACAAACGCTTTGTCAATGATGATGGATTATTCTGTCGAGGCCATAGTTCTGCTGGACCTTGCCAATAGGATATTTGATGAACAGCAGAATCTCAGACTTTCAGAATCCGGTATCCCTGTGAGTGCCTGTGGGGGGAATGCTGTTATTCAGGGACCTTGTATAAAGTGTGGCTTTTATGATGCAGGTTACAAACTTGCGACCGAAGCTGTGGAGAAAGGCAGACGTAAATTCTATGCCATTACACAGTCAGACTTTTTCAGAGATTCTGTCAGACCAGGTAGAATTGAAGGCATGCAAGACGCTTGCAGTAAACATGGGGGCATACAGGTAGTAATGTCCCGGACCGCAATGAGAAGGACTCAAAACGATATCGAAATTGGGTACTTAATTACAAGTGAGGCTCTAGGCAGCATAGACGCGGATACACTGTTCTACTCGAACGATTTCATGGCTTTCGGAGGCCTTAGAGCTCTGGCAGAAGCAGGCATAAGGGTTCCCGAAGACATGTATGTTTGTGGGTTCGACGGTATTGAAGTTGCACGATTTTCAAAACCCTCTTTAACGACTGCAATTCAGCCTACAGATCAAATGGCGATAGCTTGTGTTGACTCACTGTTCGAACAGTTGGAGAACGGATGTACTTCGGGATACACAGAGATAACAGTCCCGGCAGAAATAGTCTTCCGCGAGAGCACTGGAAACTTTAAATAGTAATGTTGAATAATATCCAGTGTGGAGTGTAAAAATGCTTGATTATCGCCCTGATGAGATGAGTTTCTGGGATCTCTGGTTTGCTGTTGACCGTGGGACTGTTCATATGTTCTACCAGCAGGGATTAGCCACTGGTTCCGGGCGTGATCCAAACCATGCAAATTACATCGGGCATGCTGTGTCTACTGACCTTCTAGACTGGACGGAGCGCCCTCTCTCTGTAGGACCGGGGGAAGCAGGCGGACTCGAAGATATGTGGCCATGGACCGGCTGTGCAGTAGTAAATAATGGCACTTGCTTTATGTACTACACCATGAGATCCACACGGGAAAATGGCAAGCTGGAACGCACCGGACTCGCTACCAGCACAGATTTTGAAAACTGGGAGAGATGTTCAAGCAATCCTGTTCTGGAATGTGATCCCCGATGGTACATAAATGGCGCTGACCTCGAGACATTCAAGCGCATTGATCATAGGGATTTCCTGGTTGTGGAAGATCCCGACAGGGGCGTATGGTTTGGTTTCTATGCGGCCCGCATTCCAGCCGAAGAACAGGCTGAAACTTCTGTTATAGGTTGTGCCAGATCCTGTGATCTTATTAACTGGGAGCCAATGCCTCCAGCGTTTACTCCGGCAAAATATGGCACCGTTGAAGTACCGGATATCTTCCCTCTCAATGGCAAATGGTATATGACCTGTTACACAGGCACCGGACACGGAAACAGAGGGATATTCTCTGATCACAACATTATCAGAGGATCAATCTACGCTGTTTCAGATAAACCCGAAGGCCCTTACCATGAAATAGAGGGAGACAATGTCTACGGAGCAGCAGCACCTGTTTTAAACTCTACCCGTACAGTTGAATTCGAAGGCAATAGATATGCTTTCTCCACAGTTGATGTTCCAGGACACGGCGGAACTCTCACCCATCCGGCTTTGGTAACAGTACAACCTGACGGCAAACTCAGGCTTGCCTATGCTCCCATCACAGCATCCCTCCGACAAAAAACATTGATCTCTCCGGAGAACACTCCTCTCGTTAAGAGCCTTCCATACCCAATTGCACAATGGGCAAGATTTCCGGCTGGTAAGTGGAAGCTGGAAAATGGAGTCTACACGGGAGAATCCAGGACAGGCTGGCAAACAGCTGACCTGGGTGTTGGATCAAAAAATATAGAAGTAGAAGCCGTTATAACCATAGAATCCGGAGCCGCTGCCGGTCTTGTCTACAGGCCAAACAGTGAGGATCCGGGCACCGACAGCGACATTGCCATTATCCTGGACATAGAGACCCAAAAGGTAATAGTAGCAAGAACCCCTGTTTTCCAGGAGCAGTACATAAGAAACCACGTTTTGAAACCTCAACAACCCTACCACTTGAGAGTAAACATCCGCTACCCAATAATCGATGTATACATAGACGACATACTGGTAATCCAGTGTGCAGTCCAAAACACCACGATCACCAATCCTGCAGTGGGCCTGTTCGTGGATCGAGCTAAAGTCCAGATTACCAATCTATCCGCCTATCAACTTGCATAGCACAATCCCCGTTCCCCCTTGGCGAAGCAGGGGAACGGGGATTGATTCCCTTCACAAACTCATAACCAATCATCCTGAACGAATGCTTTTCAAGTTTATGGTGAGATAACCTGACATGATCATGTCATTCCCGCGAAAGCAATGAGAATTGCAGATAATTCTTTTCGGAATCCGGCAACGTGAGTATTACCAAGCACTTTGTTTTCTGGATTCCCAGTCAAGCTGGGAATGACAAACTGCATATCATTAATGTTTACCATTATCGTGGGATGCACCCTTCCGAACAGCCAATGCTGTTTTACAAGCTGCTAGCTTAATACATAGATACACTCCTGTCCCAAATCTGCTCAAATCCGTGAAATCTGCGGATATTTTCATTCCAAACAAGTTAGCTTCACACTCACCCAAATTGGGTATACTAGATAGTATTACTTAATATTACAAGCTTATAGATCCGCCTGATTCGAATTGTATGCTACCGGATAGAAAGGTTACCTTTAAATGCAGCAAGAGACCAAACAGCTGGGGGAAATGCTGATTGAGGCTGGCCTTATTACCCCGGAACAGTTCCACGATGCAGTTCGCAATTCTCATATTGCCGAAGGCAAAGGTGCTCTCGTCACAGGTGCCCTGCAGAATGCAATCTTCAACAGCGCCAACTTCTCAAGTATCGCTACAGATGAGAAAGGCGTAATTCAGATATTTAATGTCGGTGCTGAGCGTATGCTCGGTTACGAAGCTATCGAAGTAGTTAATAAAATTACCCCTGCCGATATATCCGATCCACAGGAAGTAATCGCCCGCGCTAAGGCACTCAGTGTAGAGCTCAATACTCCAATTACTCCGGGATTTGAAGCATTGGTTTTTAAAGCTTCGCGTGGCATTGAAGATATCTACGAACTGACATATATCCGTAAGGATGGAACTCGCTTTCCAGCAGTTGTGTCAGTTACTGCGCTTCGTGACGCACAGGATGCGATCATCGGTTACCTGCTGATTGGTACTGAATTAAAGGCCGGGGCCCTGCAGAGTGCTATTTTCAACAGCGCTAACTTCTCAAGTATCGCCACAGATGCAAAAGGTGTCATCCAGATATTCAATGTCGGTGCTGAACGTATGCTGGGCTATACAGCATCCGAAGTGATGAATAAAATTACACCGGCCGATATATCCGACCCTCAGGAATTGATTGCTCGTGCCAATTCGTTGAGCGTTGAACTTGGAACTCCAATTACTCCCGGATTTGAGGCATTGGTTTTCAAAGCATCACGCGGCATTGAAGATATTTACGAGCTTACATATATCCGTAAAGACGGCAGCCGCTTCCCTGCCCGTGTGTCTGTAACAGCACTGCGAGATGCTCAGGATTCCATCATCGGTTACCTGCTTATCGGCATAGACAATACTGCCCGTAAACAGGCTGAAGCAGCGTTATTACAGGCAGGTGCCTTGCAGAATGCAATCTTCAACAGTGCCAACTTCTCAAGTATCGCTACAGACGAGAAAGGCGTGATTCAGATATTCAATGTCGGTGCTGAGCGCATGCTTGGTTACTCGGCTATTGAAGTAGTTGATAAAATCACCCCTGCCGATATTTCGGATCCACAGGAAGTAATTGCCCGCGCTAAGGCACTCAGTGTTGAACTCGAAACCTCAATCACTCCTGGTTTCGAAGCGTTAGTTTTCAAGGCCTCACGTGGCATTGAAGATATCTACGAGCTTACATACATTCGTAAAGATGGCAGTCGATTCCCAGCAGTTGTCTCGATTACTGCACTGCGTGATGCGCAGGATGCTATCATCGGTTATCTGCTAATCGGCACGGAGCTTAAGGCCGGAGCCCTGCAGAGCGCTATTTTCAACAGCGCCAACTTCTCAAGCATAGCTACCGATGCAAAAGGAGTTATACAGATATTTAACGTCGGGGCTGAACGCATGCTGGGTTATACAGCATCCGAAGTGATGAATAAGATTACACCTGCCGATATCTCCGATCCTCAGGAATTGATTGCGCGCGCCAATTCGTTGAGCGTTGAACTCGGAACTCCAATTACTCCCGGATTTGAGGCATTGGTTTTCAAAGCATCCCGCGGTATTGAAGATATCTATGAGCTTACTTATATCCGTAAAGACGGGAGCCGCTTCCCTGCGGTTGTGTCAGTTACAGCGCTGCGTGATGCACAGGACGCTATTATCGGTTACCTGCTTATCGGCACGGATAATACTGCCCGTAAGCAGGTCGAGGCTGAACAGAAGATACTCGACCAGCGGCTGCGAGACCAGCAGTTCTATTCACGGTCACTTATCGAGTCCAATATGGACGCTATCATGACTACGGATCCATCAGGTATCATTAACGACGTAAACAAACAGATGGAAGCTCTCACCGACTGCACACGTGATGAGCTGATTGGAGCACCGTTTAAGAACCACTTTACCGATCCGGAGCGGGCCCAAGGTGCTATTACGCTTGTACTGAGCGAAAAGAAAGTCTCTAACTACGAACTCACTGCACGTACCAGAGACGGAAAAGAAACCGTGGTCTCCTATAATGCAATGACCTTTTATGACCGTGACAGAAAGCTGCAGGGTGTGTTTGCTGCTGCGCGTGATGTTACAGAGCGTAAACGCCTTGACCAGGCACTTCAAGAAAAAAATGTTGAGTTGGAGAGCGCCAGGTCTGTGGCTGAAAAAGCCAACCAGGCCAAATCTGAGTTTCTGTCCAGTATGAGCCATGAGCTGCGCAGCCCTCTCAATGCTATATTAGGTTTTGCCCAGTTGATGGAATCCGAATCTCCGCCACCGACACCATCCCAACAGCAGAGTATAGATCAAATTCTTCAGGCAGGATGGCACCTTCTTAAATTAATCAACGAAATTCTCGATCTGGCGAAGGTCGAGTCCGGCCAGGTGCCAATGTCGGAGGAACCGGTCTCACTGACTGAAGTCATGCATGAATGCCAGGCTATGGTTGAACCACAGGCACAGCAACGCGGGATTAAAATGACATTTCCTGACTTTGATAGGCCTTTCTTTGTTACTGCCGACCTGACCCGGGTGAAGCAGGTCCTTATTAACCTGCTTTCCAACGCGATCAAATACAACCGCGAGAATGGGACTGTTGATGTGACGTGTACTACGATTAGCCCTGATCGCATTCGCGTCAGCGTTGCTGATGCTGGTCAGGGACTGGCGCCGGAACAGATGGCGCAGCTTTTTCAACCATTTAACCGTCTGGGACAGGAGGCTGGTGGGGAAGAAGGCACAGGTATCGGGCTTGTAGTTGCCAAGCGTTTAGTTGAACTGATGGGCGGTGTAATCGGCATGGAAAGCTCCGTCGGAGTTGGAAGTATATTCTGGTTCGAACTCATCTCTGCCATTGGACCGCATATTTCCATGGATGGAGGCGAAGCAGCAGCACTCGTTCAGCCGCATATATCTCATGGAACCCGATTGCGTAACCTTTTGTATATAGAGGATAATCCTGCGAACCTGCAGCTAGTTGAACAGATAATTGCACGCCACTCCGATATGCACCTTCTGACCGCAATAGATGGTAATAGCGGTATAAAGAGTGCTCGTGAATATGTACCAGATGTGGTTCTGACAGATATAAATTTACCAGATATTGACGGTTTTGAAGTATTGAAAGCCCTCCTCATAGATCCGATTACAGCAAAAATCCCCGTCATAGCTATTAGTGCCAATGCGATGCCGCTTGATATTGCGAGAGGGTTGGAGGCCGGCTTCTTCCGGTATCTCACCAAACCGATCAAAGTCAAAAAATTCGAGGATACCCTGGAATTGGCGCTGGCATTGGCACGAGAAATCGAAGCGTCCGTTCCTGAAGCAACTGATATCCAACACGTTGAAATTTTGGAGACCGACAATTCAGATGCTCTGGTAACTGAAATTGTGACACCTCTGCCTGCTGAACTTATTATTAGCTTGCAGGAAGCAGCATTGAACGCAGACCACGACCAACTACTGTTATTGACTGATGAAGTCGAACAATTCGATAAACACAAGTCAGAGCAGTTCAGGCATTATATGGAGGCATTTGATTATCAAAGTGTTCTGGATGTCCTTCAAACTGGAGAAAAGACATAATGGACAATCCAAGAAACACACCACCCGCACCAAGCATTCTAGTAGTAGATGATACCCCTGCAAACCTGCACTTGCTTACAGGAATGTTGAAAGATTTAGGTTACAGGGTCCGGTCAGTTTCTGATGGGAAATTCGCCCTCCAGACGGCACGCCATGATCCTCCAGACCTGTTTTTACTAGATGTGCTTATGCCGGGAATGAACGGATATGAACTCTGTCAACATTTAAAATCAGATGATCAGTTAGCGGAAATCCCGGTGATATTTATCAGCGCTCTTAACGATACCATGGACAAAGTCAAAGCGTTCCAGGTGGGTGGTGTTGACTATGTTACCAAACCATTCCAGTTGAGAGAAGTTCAGGCGCGGGTGGCAACCCATTTGGAATTGCACAAACAGAAGCACATGATACAGGAGAGCTACGAGCAGCTCCGTCAGCTTGAAGAGCTTCGGGATAACCTGGTGCATATGGTCGTGCACGATATGCGTACTCCCCTGACAAGCATGAAAGGCTTCCTGGTGATGCTGGATATGGTCGAAGGCAAGACAATGTCCGCTGAGGGGCACGAGTATCTCAATATCGTAACCGAGGCTACCGAAAACCTCATCGAATTGACCAGCTCAGTATTGGATGTTAGCAAGATGGAAGCAGGGGAGATGACTCTCGATTTAAGTGAGTTTGACCTGACAGAAATCATTCAGGGGTTGATGGACAAGCTTGAATCTCTGCGCAAAAAACGTACATTCAGCATTGAAGCACCTGATGAGGCAATACCTGTAACAGGCGATGCGGTGTTGATTACCCGAATCATTCAGAACCTGCTGGGGAACGCATTAAAGTTCACACCGGACAGTGGAAGTATTGCAGTCGGCTATAAATTGGAACAGGGCTGCGTGCGAGTATATGTCAGGGACAACGGTCCGGGCATCCCTCAGGAAAGTGTTGGGAGGATCTTCGAAAAATTTGGTCAGGTCAAGACACAAGAGAACCAAAAGCAGTACTCAACAGGACTCGGGCTCACATTCTGTAAACTGGCTGTGGAAGCCCACGGTGGTACTATTGGAGTTGACAGCGAAGTTGGAAAAGGGAGTACGTTCTGGTTTACCATACCACGGATAGAACTCGAACCAAATGATTAATACTCAAGACATACTAAATGCAAAAATTTTGATCGTTGATGATATGGAAACGAATGTCCGTCTACTCGATCAGATGCTGAGTAATGCTGGTTATACATCGGTTACGTCTACTATGGACCCGCGTGAAGTCTGCATTCTACATAAAACAAACCGTTATGACTTGATCCTGCTTGACCTGCAGATGCCCAGTATGGATGGGTTTCAAGTAATGGAAGGTCTCAAGGAAATTGAAGCAGACAGTTACCTACCGGTACTAGTTATAACTGCTGAACCGGGGCACAAGCTGCGAGCGCTGCGCGCAGGAGCAAAGGACTTTATCAGCAAACCGTTTGATTTGGCTGAAGTCCTTGCGCGTGTTCATAACATGCTGGAAGTGCGTTTGTTGCACATTGAATCTAAAGACTACAGCAAAGCATTACTGGAGCAGCACAACCTGTTGCAGCAGGCGCTTTTGCCATTCGAAATGTATATGACCCCGGGTTACACTCTGGCTACTCGCTTTATTGCCGGCTCTCCCGGTAAATACATCGGCGGTGATTTCTACGATGTTTTCGAGACAGAAGATAGAAAAACAGGACTGCTGATAGGCGATGTAACCGGGAAGGGTGTAGAGGCCGCGTCGCTTGCAGTTGCAGTGCGCAGCACCATCAGAGCATTTTCATATGAATTCAGTCGTGCAGATCAAGCCCTGACTCATACGAACGCTGCTACGTATACACAAAGCAGTTTCCAGGAACGCTTTGCTACTGTATTTCTCGCGATACTGGATCCGAAGACCGGACAATTTTCCTACGCCAGTGCCGGACACCCCCAGTCCATGGTCATCCGGGCAGACGGCAGAGTGGAATTACTCAATACTGGTCAGTATCCCATTGGTATAAATAGTCAGACTGTTTATACATCCTCAGAACTGCAGGTGTCATCCGGAGAGACACTGGTCATGTATACTGATGGTATCAGCGAGGCACATAAGAACTCTGAAATGTATGGAGAAAATGGAATACAGCAAACCCTCGAACAATGCAAGGATTGCAGCCCTGATGAGATTCTCGACAATATTTTCCAGGCAGCCCTGCAAATCTCCGAAGGCAAACTAATGGACGACGCAGCGGTTATAGTAATCAAACGGGATAAATAACCTTAAATTCATTCCTTTCACTCGAAAAATGCATCGGTAGCAGAGCGCAGGCCAATATTTCTCTTTGTGTAATAAGAATTCCATTGATATTTCCTCCTCTAGGCAGTAGAATAACCCCTATATTCCGGTCTGAGGTGAGATATGCAGTATTGTGTTGTTATGCTCCTTGTAGCTTTGTTGATAATGAGTGAATTGGCCTCCAGTGAAGCATCTTCCAGGCGTCCCAGGAACTTGATTGGTTATAATGAACTCCGGACTAATCTTCCTGGTGGACGGTTCGCCAATACTTCAACTATGCGGGCGATAATCGTTCGAGCGGATGGCTCTGGTCGTAAGGAACTGGCTAAAGAACTTGCTGCAAAGCCCAATACCTGGACACAGTTTGCCGGCTGGTCGGCGGATGGTAAGTCGGCGTTTATACACATAGGCTGGGAGGATCCGGAGAATGCTGCGTGGGAAGAGGAACACAAATCTTTTCGCATGGAGCCCGGCAAATGGCTGATTGACTGCTGTCTGGTCAATATCAAGAATGGTCATGTTACCAATCTAACGGAAGTAGAACGTATCAGTAACTACAACACCGGAGTCTTCCCGTGGCCTAACGATCCTGCGCGTTACGGTTTTACAGCCCTGATAAATGGTGAATCTCACCCGTTCAGCATGAAGCTGGATGGCACAGACAAGCGGGATCTCTCCCGCGGTGCCGGATTCACATACGGTTTCAACGCTTCACCGGATGGTAAACGCATATCCTATCACAAAGACTACCAGATATACCTTGCGGATGCCAGTGGAGATAACCCGGTCAAAATCGAGACCGGCAACCCGTTCAACTTCGCTCCTACATGGTCTCCTGATGGTCAGTGGGTAGTATTTGTATCCGGAGAACACTACAACTGCCACCCTTACATCGTAAAACGTGATGGTACCGGACTCAAAAAAGTAGCTGACAGGGGAGGGTATATAGGCGTTACTCTCTTCCTGGATGTTCCGGACTATCACGATGGAAGCAGCGATACACCAGCCTGGTCTCAGGACAGCAAGTGGATATACTATACTGCCAAAGTCGGAGAAGCGATAGAATTGATGCGGGTATCACTCGATGGTAAGACCGAACAACTCAGCCATTCAAAAGCCGGTGTCAGCCACTATCACATAAAACCTTCCCCGGATGGTAAATGGCTGCTCTTCGGAGCTACCAGGGATGGTGTCCGTCAGCTGTACATATCTAAAGCAGACGGCACTGAGGCCCGGCCAATCACCAAACTCAACCCAGGCTATGCAGCAATGTGGGGATCATGGCAACCATGAGACTCACTGGCAATTCCCCTGATTGGAGTGGGGGTAGGGGCAATACTGTTTACTTTGTTGCTTGTGATCTGGATTCCCGCTTTCGCGGGAATGACATGAATTGGCATCTTAGTGTTAAGTAAACAGTATTGGGGTTAGGGAGATTGATCCCCGGGATCGCCAATCTCCTGATTGGCGCCACCTGATTTCGAATTGAGGAAATGTGACTCCACTATACGGATAGAGGTACAGTAATGCCAAGCTCACAGCATTTCGAAATACCAATAGGACAGCATCAGCTCTTCCTCGATGACCACGGTATTGCCAGAATCGAAAATCTTCATCGCACTATGCACGTGCCTGAAAAGCAAGGGGCGGTAATTCAACCTGAAGGATTATGGGAGAAGACCATACAGACTCGCAGTGTACCTTCCTGGGATGAACAGCGGCAGGTTTTCAAACTCTGGCTGATACCAGGAATGAAGCCCTCAGAACCCGGAGAGGAGTTCCACGGACGTGCCTATGCAGAAAGCAAAGATGGAATCCACTGGACCAAACCTGTACTTCGGCTGCGTGAATATGGAGGCTCAAAAGAGAACAATCTGCTGGGTCCTGCAGCTCCTGAGAATGCATTATGCGACCCTGATGATCCGGATATAGACCGACGGTTCAAGGGCTTTATGGGAGATAATCGGGAGCTGATTGTCAGTCCTGATGGTATCCAATGGACAAAGCTGGATGTCCCATCAATCCCTTCAAGTGATGAGTCCAACCTGAGTTATGACCGTCTAACCCGTACATTTATAGGGACATTTAAAGTTTGTGGAGAGTCTGGCCGTTCGCATACGATCCGGACTAGTAAGGACTTTGGAACCTGGGTAGACACAGGATTTACGTTCAGTGCTGATGAACTGGACCAGAGACTGGGACGTGAAAACATAGAGCGCTGTTATTCTGATCCCAAACGGTGTCATCCGGTTTTCAATATTCCTGACGATTACAATGTGGATGTTTACAACCTGGCTGTCTTCCGTTATGAGAACTACTATATAGGAATGCCGTCTATGTTCCACCGAACTGCCAATGTTTCCAGGGACTGGCCTGGTTTTGATGAGATGAATTTGCCGGATGAGATTATGAAGAATGTCCGCTTGTATGGTGACTGGACTGGATTTCACCATGTCCAGCTTATGTGCAGTCGTGACTTGGTGAACTGGACAAGGTTGGGTGAGCGGAAACCTTTCATAGATCTATCTCCGGATGAGAGTGTCACCACCTATGACACCCAGGTTATAATGCCTCCATCTGATGTTATAATCAATGGCGATGAACTGCGTTTATACTACACTGGAATCCGCAGCTATGCCTATGTCACCTCGTTTAACCAGGATGCAACTGGAGCTGTCTGTCTTGCGACACTCCGTCGTGATGGTTTTATATCTCTGGATGTCAAAGATCAGCCTGGAATGTTGCACTCGAAACCATTTGTTATGCCCGGCACAAAGCTGTATGTAAATCTCAATTCACCTGGAGGCTCATTAGAGATACGAGTGCAGGACACAGCAGGAAATATTCTGGCTGTCTCAAAAACGCTTGGGGGCGATTTGATTGCAGAGGAAGTCTGTTGGAAGCAGGGAGATATAGCAAATTTGGTTGGTAAAACAATTATGCTGCAATTTATCCTGACCAGCGGAAGTTTTTACTCATACTGGATAGATAACTAGGTGTATAATATTAGACGCAAAAAGATATACATTAGTATAGCTACGCCTAAACACCTGGATATCTCCGCCCAAATGATACAAAACGTAAGTGTATAATATTATTGCATAATGCTTATACAGAAATTGCACTAGATGTATTTGCTTCTGTATGTAGTGATTGGACTTAAGAAAAAACAATGTACGAGTAATATTCACTTTCTGAAGCCTAAAGGCTAATTAAGGTCTCGGATAACTTATAGAAAGCATCGCCTCAACATCCAACGGGTCTACGCCATATTTCTTTCTCAAAGTCTCCCGGGTGATTGCGTCTGATTCCAGATCCCCCGCGACCGGCAGTTTGATACGCTTGCCTTCGTTGAGCGCGGATTCTTTAGCGCCGATTTCCATCATCTCAGACATCAGAGCGTCTTCATCTGTGAACTCACTGTTGCGTAACCCACGGATAGCCAATACGAAGTCGATTATATGGCCCATCACCGGGACGCCATACCAACCCCTGCCCGCAACAGCTCCGACTTTACCGGCACTGGAGATAGGATTCTTATATTCAATCCTGCCAGTAGGGGTATCTGCATAGCAACCAGTCCAGAATTCGTTTTCGTATTCGTAGACAACCGGAGTGATCTCGTCTGTATAACCGCCGCCGAAGAAGTTTCCGGACTCCTCCTGCGCTGGAGCAAGTTTGCTCTCTGAGCAGCGGCGCAGTTCGGTCTGTTCTTCTCCCCAATTGGCTTTGGGGGCATAATGGACCAGGGTACCAATCTCTCCGTGCCATTCTGTGTAGCCAGGTCTTGCATGCCTGCCCAGGTGTCCCTTAACATGCCCGGAGCCGATGTCGGTTACCAGGAAATCTCCCGGAAATCCGAAGAACCGTGCATTCAGTTTCTCTTCAGTATGGTAGCGTTGTGGAGCCGAATAGAATGCCGGATGAGACATTGAATGTTCAATGCACTGGACCCACTGTGGATGGCACTTTGCAAACGCCAGCCAGCGGGAGTTGTTGTGATATCCTGTATGGTCGGCATAGCTGATTATCCGCCCGATTCGTCCCAGATAGTTGCAGTCCCTGACAACCTGGGAGAACCTGTCCACCGGGAACCTGAAAAAGTTCTCCGCGACCCTTGTCAACACGTTGTTTTCCCGCGCCTTCGAAATCATATCTTTTGACTGGCACACCATACTTGACCATGTAGTCTCAACAAGGTTATGGATACCATTGGATGATAGAAAAACCGAGATTGAGTGATGGGACTCAACCGGAGTTACAACAATTGCGGCCTCCATAGGTGAGTCTTTGACCATCTGCCTGATATCGTAATATGGTTTAACCCCCAGCATCTCCGCCATAGCATCGGCATTCTCCTTTACCGGGTCGCACACTGCTACAACGTCAATCCAGGGACTAAGCCCGGGAAACACTGCCTTATAGACCAGTTTGGAGCGTTCACCAGTGCCTATAAGCGCAATCTTAACTGGATTCTTCGGAACAGGAAGTATATTATCCATATCGTTGCCTCCTTTGAGTTACAATTCAAAAAAGTATCGAGTTATTCTGAACGACGACTATTGAGCCCTTGGCGAAAGGGGGAATTGAGTTTACTTTGTCTCCAAAGCATTACCCACATCCAACCGATAGCTCTCAATTGCCTGGCTGTTACTATAAGCACCCCGCTGTATTCGACGGATCTTTTCCAGCAGTGGATTATTCGGCTGTTTTTTTGCAAGCAAAACCAGGTAGTCATAATCATCTACTCCATCCCGAAACCTGGCTAGTCTGATTGACGGCAGTACTTCGTCTTTACCGGGATAAACTATTGCCGGAGCGCCGGGACCGCTGCTATCGTCGGGGCACGTCCAGACCATTGGATCCTGAGTGAGAGGACGTTCATCGCGGATGATTCCCCACTGCGCAGCTCCGTAGTTGAGATAGCCCTCAACACCGCGTACCCAGCACTGCCAGCCAGTTGCCCGGATTTCAGATGGGTCTGCATCGATACATACGCTGGGATAATCCGCTGCAACCTGATACTCCCAGATCATTTTGACCGGCCTGACATGGCTGCGTGGTCTGGTAGACTCAAGAGGCGTTCCGGCTTGCAGAAACTCAACCTCGCGCACACCAGCAGTCATAGGGTCCGGCGGCGGCATAGGTTGTGTGTCGGTAGCTACGAACTTCCGCACACCCTTCGTCCAAACAAGTCTGATTGCTTTATAGGAACCGGGTTCCAAAGACCAACTGTTTTCCTCAGTCCGTGGAGTCAGTTGGATATTGTTGAAGTCTGTTCCGTCAGCAGAAGCTTCACATGCCCAATCCGCGTCCTGGTTGCTTGCATCGAAGGGCTCAATACGGATTCCATCCAGCTTCTCGGGTCTATCAAAATCGAATCGCAACCACTGAGGTTGAGCTTCGGTAGGTGCAATCCTGGGAATCCACTTGGTATATTCACAGCCATCGTAGGCATCGGTCGGGTCGTAGTTGTAAAAAGCCGGTCCTCCCCAGCCACCTGTAGAACTTGCTGTAACATGAGCAGGAAAGTTTTTCTGACCATACAGTGAAACTCCATCCCGCAGCATCTGGTAGGTCTTTGCATCGTAGAAGTGCTGATGGGGAGAGGGTATATCAAACCATCCCTGCAGAATGGGATGAATACCCAATACACTCGACAGCTGGATTCGGGGTTCAACTTTACGGAATAACTCAACTAGAGGCAGGAAATTGGCTTTCCAGCTCTCCCTGTCCATATCTTCGTCCCGGATTCCCAGGTAAGCCTTATTTAGCGCTCCCTGCTTTTGTAACCAGTCAGCTAATGGAACCAGATATGCTTTAGCTATTGCTTCCGGAGTGTTTTGCGGTGCTTCACCAATTGTAAGGTTCTTTCCAGTCACCCGGTCAATCACAGAACCGTATGCGATCGCTGCATCTCCCCATACACCCTGAGTTCCCGGGCCTATGTTTAGAGTTCTGAACCCGCTCTTGATTGCCAGTTCCAAACGCTTGCGCATCCGGCTCCAGTCAGCAGTGATACTTCCATTTGCTTCCCGGTACCACACCACATCATTCGGTTGGGCAACGCTTGTAGATACACGATACGTCCCAAACATCCGGATTGCGTTATCGAAAATAGCCGGTTCTTTCTCAGCATTATATATGCTGCTGAACTCGCTCCAGTAACTGGTGTGTAATACAGGCGCTGCAGGCAGTGCGAAATTGGCAACGTGCAGTTTTACCGGGATACTTACATTGTTTTTACCGGAGACTACTCGAATCGAACCAGTGTATTCACCAGCGGAAGCATCTATGGGAGTGTTTATCGTTACCCACAAGCTCCTTGCCTGGCCTGCAGGACAGACAAACGGACGCAGCTTCAGCAGTGGGTCGGGCCACAAACCCGGTTTTTGAATTCCTCGCCAGGATAGTTTCTCTACGTTTGTGTATCCAACCAGCCTTACCTCAACACAATCAGCCTTTATCATCCCACTGCCGCCGGTCTTCCGTAGATCTGATATAAAAACACGCTCTACAGAGAATGGCTCCGGTCCTGCAGAAATAGCAATCTGAGCGCTTTCAGATTCTCGCCTTGCAGCAGTCAGCGATATAGTTGATTTCATCTGGTCTGCAGCTGGCGGTTCTCCGGGGAATATATCCACCATAGATGACACAACCCCGATCCGATGCTGTGCATTCTTATTCCCTAATGGTTGCAGGAGAGATTCCAGTTTTGCGAACTTAGCTTTATCTGCCTGTATCAGGCGCTGAGTGTGCTTTTCTTCTATACGCTTACGGGTTGTTGCCACGTCAGATGCATCCATTTTTTGCATGCGACCGCCGATTGTGAATGAGAGCTTCTTAAATACCACACTCCCGGCAAACGTGTTGGCATCGGTCCCTCCCTGCCTTAAGCGAATCCAGATGCGGTTGATGTTGGGGTCGGTAATATTGGAGGTGCCGGAGAACTCTTTTACTTCCCCGCCATAGCTGGTCTGGGCAATTGAACTGAAGTCGATACCGTCCAGGGAATATTCCAAATAAGCCTGTCGGGTGACACCATCTGTGTGATTGGCTACCAGGGCCAGAGCTTGAACAGAATTCACTGGAACCGGGAATTCAACCTGAAACGTAAGGAAGTGTCCATATAGACCATTCATCCACTTAGTCTCAGGGGTCGTCCAGTTCTTCCATCGCATATCAGTCTGGGGTGAATCCAGCTTTAACCATTCGGATGGATCAGGCTGCAGGTCCCGTTCATATGTAAAACTCCAGACACCCTTAACATACTTTGTTATCTTCAGGTCACCCCGCGGTTGCCCGTTCAGCACGACGACATTCGGAATGGTCACTGCTGTTAGCGGGGCGGCACATACAATTGTTGCTATTAATGTGAGAATATGTGTGTAGAACTTTGATCTGTTCAAAATGGCTTTCTCCTTGTAGCTGGCTTTGTAGAACTGGATATGCCAAGTCCAGCTGTTGTCTGAACACGATTCTCAGGATTAAATGATTAACACGATTCGTGTAATCCATGGGTATCAATAAGGCTAATAGATTGCCACAAACCGAACGAATCCCATAATCGTGTTATTCTTATAAATCCTGAATATCGTGTTCAGATTCTATGGACTCATAACTTCAATTAATCCCAAAGCAGTTTCTCTTTTCCCGGCAGGAATTATGGGTTTGTCAGGAGAGGAGAGGCGTTTGCCGGTGTCGCTGGACTCGGTCACAGTCAGGCAGATTGCTGAGGTTTTGACTGGTTTAAACTTGTGGGTTAAAAGAACTGCGCCTGAACTGCTCCTGTTGATTTTTGCCGTCAAATCTACTCTGGTTTGAGGAATCAATGGCACCCAGGTTCCATTGCTCTCATATTCTATGTGGTATTCGGTCGGCACTCGTTCGCCGCTGGGCATTGTTGATGCGCCTGGATCTCCAGCATTTATGCGGATTTCACTTATGCTCTGGAGATTTGGCCACCGGATTTCGATCCATCCGGGTAAAGTGCCCAGGTCTACAATGTTTGTAGTCAAATACTGATCGTACAGGACTGTGTTTGCTGGTCTGCTTGCGAGAGATGATGTTACCCTGGCACCGGCAGATGCGACTGCTATATTATGTGGAGTTTTCGCATCCGCAGCCTTTGGAGGTGTTGGTGCAGGATCAAACTTATTTCGCAGGTCGGAATTTGAAGGTGAATTGGTTATCGTGCGGTCTTTATTGAGGCCTTTGTAGTTCAGTCGCCACTTAACCAGGCCTATGTCACGGGGTGTATTTCCTGGGCTTGCCGGTGTACTCCGGAAACCTGTTCCGAATGCTGTCAGCAGCGATCCATCCAGAAGAAGCAGGGTTGAAGTTGCCTGGCTGCTTGGCCACCACGCTGAATCTCCTGTCCTTTTGCCTGCCCAGGAAGCCAGAATATATTTGTGGTCCAGGTCCCAGGTTTTGCCATTGTCCCGACTGACAATGGCTTCAATCCCAAATTGGGGGAATCCATCGGCTGTGTCGATATACCCCTTGCGCACAACATAAGTCATCACTATATCGCCGTCAGGCAGTACAACCATGCTTGGGTGATGTCTACCCCAATCGTACAGCATGTTAAGCTTAGACCACGTCTTTCCGTTGTCTTTTGATTTAGATATCCCAAGGCCTTCGTAATGATCGAGTGATTCTCCAGGGAAGTAGGCAGGAATGTCCGTCCGGCAAGCGCCGATCAGATCACCATTCTTTGCCCTTGCCAGTGCTACTTCGCTAACTCCGGACCATTCGGGTACCCTGGCAGGCTGGGTCCATGTCTGACCTTCATCTTTACTGAAAAGAATGAATCCCTGTGAATATGGGGCAGCGCCTCCATGAGCAAGGGATGGGTTTTCCACTCCATATCCGGTCAATGTCAATTGTTTCACTCTGCCGGTTTCAAAATCGCGTTCAACCAGCATTGGGTCCCAGCCATACACGCCTCTGCCTTTATAGGATAGTGGGATTGAAAGGGTCTTTGGCCATGTCTCCCCATAGTCTTCACTCATAATCCCGCTTCCGGTCAGGACTTTACCGTTGCCAAGATACGCAAGCCCTACTTGCATCGGGACGTTCGAATTGCCTTGTTCATCAACCCCCATTGGTTTCGGAGCGCTCCAGGTGGCACCGTTATTTGAACTGGTCATCAATACTGCAGTGTGAGGGGCACCATGCCCGGCAAGCATTAACAGCCGGTTTCTTTCAGGCATCCTGACGATATAAGGCACAGCGAAGATTTCGTTATACTTTTGGGTGACTATCTGAAACTTCGATGGTAATCCGATCCGTGCAGCTTTGCCATTTGTCTGCCAGACGGTATGTGATTTCCACTCCGCAGAACACAGCGAAGCCAGTGATAAGGTAATAATGCAGGAGATAACGAGTATATAAATCTTGTACATCATTCACCTCTATTTGATATGTGGATCGAATACATTTCGAAGATCGGATTCTACTGGAGAGTTGCTTATCTTCTGTTCTTTGTTCAATCCCTTATTGTTTAGTCTCCAGTGCACCAGTCCAACATCCCTTGGAGTAGGTTGTCCGGGCACAGCGGGATTTGGATTCACACGATATCCATTGCCATATGCTGTAAGTATTGCACCATCCGGCAACAGAACCGATGCAGAGGAAAACGGCCCGGACCACCAGGAATTACCACCAAGCACGGTGCCCTTCCACACAGCTAGAATATAACGGTGGTCCATATCCCAAGTCTGCCCGTTGTCGTGACTGACTACTGCCTCCAGGCCGAACTGCGGGTATCCGTCAGGAGCGTCAATATAACCCTTTCGCACTACATAACTCATTACCAGATTTCCGTCAGGCATAAGGACGATACTCACGTGATGCCTGCCCCAATCATATAGCTTTTTAACTTTTGACCATGTAATTCCGTTGTCTTTCGATATGGATATCCCCAGGCCTTCATAGTGATCGATCTCAGTGTGATACCGCTCCGGCACAACTGTTCTGCAGGCTGCAATCATGTTCCCGTTTTTTGCTCGTGTGATGTAAACTTCGTTGACTCCATCCCATTCAGGCACCTTGATGGCTTCGCCCCAGGTTTGCCCTTCGTCCATACTGCACCGCATATAAGCCTGTGCAGCCCCTCCGGACTCAGTATCTCCTGCACAGGTATAACCGGTCTCTATTAGACGGAGTACTTTGCCGGTCTTCGGGTCTTTATCGACATATGCCGGGTCCCAATTGCCCCAAAGCCTCATGCTGGAAGGAGTTTCTACCTTTACAGGATCTCCCCAGGTTTCGCCATAGTCATCGCTGAACCAACGCGATCCGCCTGCATACAGCATAACTTTGCCTTTTCCAATATATGTGAGCCCGATTCCCATACCGGTATCAGGCTTATTGTCTGCTCCGAGGTGGACAAACTTCGGCTGGCTCCAGGTCTTTCCACGGTCATTACTGGTTACCGTAACTGCCTGGTGAGGGTAGCCAACACCTGTGAGCATCAGCAGGCGATCTTTCTCTGGCATATATACCATATAAGGCACAGTGAAAACCCCGTCCTGCCTGTCTGACATCATCTGGAACATGCCTTTTAATCTCAGAGAGTCTGAAGACCCGTTGAGCTGCTTTACAACAAATGATATAATGGACCCAGTATTCTAGACAATATTTTCTGCAAAAATAAGTTAGAATCTAGCTATGAGAAAACGCTACAGTTCCGATTTTAAAGTCCGTGTTG
>Ga0209697_10002215_pt1 | contig 28407 bp, 20 predicted proteins | sample AliMusrvi5mmetaG_FD_184115 | JGI IMG/M metagenome (GOLD analysis project Ga0209697, IMG submission 184115) | Freshwater lake bacterial and archeal communities from Alinen Mustajarvi, Finland, to study Microbial Dark Matter (Phase II) - Alinen... | ecosystem: Environmental > Aquatic > Freshwater... | reverse complement strand
TATCGGAAAATCTTATGATGTCTACGGGGACTTTTTACGGTCAAAGCGCGGAAATCGAGGCTGTTTTCAACAGGTTTAATTCGGGAACCGCGTACGGTCATAAAATGATCGGCAACACCAAGGATCTCCAGAACCTGGGGGTGGGTCAGGCTGTCTGCCGGGTGGAACGAGGGGACAATGACTTTAATCTGGCGGTGACCATGTCACCCGCGATGGATGAGAGGATGGCAGAGCAACGACGCCAAGAAATCATTGTTGCCTCACGGATCAAATACGGCGTGCCACGGGCAGAGATTGAAGCCAAGCTCCGGCGGATGGTGGAGACAGAAACAGCGGAAATACAGGAGTCCAAAACACGGGTACGAGCCGTACCAGTGAAAGATATTCCTGCGGTTCCGGCACCTCCCATTACGCCCCCGGCCCCAACGATTGTTCCTGCTCCACCGGCAGAGACAGTGATAAGCAAACCGCCTCCAGCTGATCTAGGCCGGGGCGGAGCGCAACACCAGGCGATTCAGCAACGATTAAAACAGGCGGCAGAAGCTTTGGGTTTCCGGGCGATCATCGAAAAACAGATTCTCGGTGGCTTTGGCAGTATTGATCTGCTTTTGGAGCGCGGTGAATACCTTTTGGCCTGTGAAATTACGATTGCCACTTCCGTAGACCATGAGGTTGGGAATGTTTCCAAATGTTTCAAGGCGGGGTTCCGGCAAGTGGCCGTTATTGCGTCGGATGAAAATCGGTTGCGCCGGATCGCGTTGGCAGTCGAAAGCAGTCTGGGGACTGATTCATCCAAGCAGGTTTTGTTCTGCCTGCCCGATCAACTCATTGCGCACCTGAAGGATTTGCCAGAAACGACCATACCCAAACCGGACCAACCGAAAGTCCGGCGCGGTTACAAAGTCACTACCAAGCATGTGGAGTTGTCACCAACAGAAATGAAGGCGCGGGAGGATGCGGCGATTGCCGCCATTGCGGAGGCGATGAAGCAGAGGGCCGGAAAGCGGTAAACTGCGACTTAAGGATTTGATATTCCGATTCCGTTGGTCGTAACCGACGGAGTGTTATTGGTGACAGGAGGATTATCTGGCACAAACTGCAACATATTCGTGAACGCTATGAGGATCGTCGTTTCGGAACCTTCCTCTTCTGTCCAGGTAAACTGATCTGCAGACGGGTTTGTTGATACATTCTGAGGCTGGTATGTTGGGTGTTGTGCGGCAACAGCGGCCAGATCGCTTGAGCTTACGCCGTGGCTCGCTACGGCATCTTGCTGATCAGCCGTTGCCGTCACTGCACTCCCCGCCGCATTCGTTGCCGAGTCAGTATTATCATCCCGATGCTCGCACCCCCATGTCAGGAGCAATAGCAACGACATGAATAAACTGGTTAGAATTCTCATGCGGGTTTCCTTTATAGCGTCCATGTTATCGGTCATAATCCATGAAGTCACGAGGTAAAATAATTACCCCTTAAATGGAGGGGAACCCATAGTCGTCGTTTCTCTTTCGAGCACAGGGAACGGACAAGGGGGTGGATTCCGTATCCAAGAATAATCCCAGTCATATTGTGATTTGTCTTTTTGCGCTACTTTCTCAATCTGATCCGGACGAAATCCAGCATGCCATACGACGAGCCATTTCGGGTTTAAGCCTTGCAGATATATCAAGCCATCATTATGGAGCGGAATAGCTTCCCAGCCAAAGTCGCCGACTTTGATTTCGGCTCCTTTCGCTTTCTTGATTTTTGCCGCATCGGTTGGAGTGGCGAGCACAAGATAGATTCCATTATATCTTTTACGCAAAAGATCTCGCCGTTGATTGAATCGGCGTTTTATCGCGTGATGCAAAAACATTACAAACGTTACACACCCGATTGCTGAAATGATCGCGATTGCGATTCCGGCCCAGGTGCCAAACCTTTTTATTGTGATGCTTCCAATCAGACACGGGACACCAATAACGACAATTACGGCAAGCAGTTCAAGTAGCGTATATCCTCTATTTTTCGCGAAGCGATTATGGTTTGAACGGGCGATCATGTTCATGAACTAATAGGTTTCATAGAAATATGTTACCAGAAGATATATCTAAGAGAGCCGTGGCACCGGCGTAGCGAGGGAGGAAACAGTAATGTCCCACGCTACCACTTCAAGAAAATCATCTTGGAGCGGAAACAGATAATGGTGCGCTTTGTTTAGGAAGGTTGCCGTCTCGTCGGTGACACTCAAAACACGCTTTAGATCCGATATCCACTCCGACTCGGATACTTCATAAACCGTCTTCGGAATGATGTTGGTGCCAGGAGGAAGAATGAAACAGTCTGCTGTAGTCATCCGCATAGCCTGATATGGCCCCATAATAATCTGGATTCGCTGTTCCTGTTCGTCGTCGGCCTCAACAATCACACTACCTTCTTCCAGACGCACTGAGGCAAGTGGAGTAGTGTTCAATCTCGGGAAACTCGGTATGGCTAAAAGTCTCATGGTGTTACTGTCCTCGCACTCGTATTGTTGAACCGCCAAGTTCTCCGGCGCTGAACTTGCCTTGCTGAACAGCTTGTTCAATTTCCGCAGGGGTCGCCATCCGCGTCGGAACATCTACGCCTGCCCTACGGAATGCCTCCAATCTTCGATTGTCGATGGAAATGAGATTGCCTTCACGTTCAACAAGACGGATTGGCTCAACACTACTCGGTTCTATACTGCCGCCCTTTAGTCCCGCTGCAAGGTCATCAATCGTTCCTAACGCCGGATCCTTGAAACCAGCCTTGATTGTGTCCTGAGAGAACCGGATGGCGTTCGGATTCAACATTTCGCTCTCGACGGCTCTCCCCATCAACGAAGCAACTCCGCCGGCCACTGCACCTGCGGCCAATTCCCCGGCAGGCGCGGTCCAGAGGTTGACGGCATTCTGGATCGCCATCTCACGAGCAAAGGGTGTATTGGCGTCGAAGTTCGCGCCCAGCGTCAAATCACGAGTTTGCTCATACTGGGCGGAACTGCCCGCCTGGCGAAGTTCAGCAGTTGCGTACGAATCCGGTGATCTTGCCTGTTGCCAATAAGTCTGTTCACCCGAATGTACTGTTCCCAGCCCGAAGGGATCTAGGTAAGAGACCGGATTCCCGTTGGCATAGGCAAAACAGTTCAACCCGCCACCAAAGCCAGATGGGTCTTGGGAGATGAAGCGGCAGAGATAGGGATTGTAATAGCGGGCTCGCATGTAGAGCAGACCGTTGGCGTCGGTCATCACGCCGTAGCGGCCATTAAAGAGGAATGGCGTGTCGCTTGACCCTTTGCGATAAGTGGTAAGGCCATAAGCTGAGTATTCAATGCGATCCGTCACCTGACCGTTATCCGCCGAAAGCGCAATGGTGCTGCCGCGATAATCGTAGTGATAGGTCAGCGTATTAGTGGCGCTCGCCGTCTCGGTGATTTGATAGAGTAATCCCGCGCCATAAATATAGTAATTGGTGAGGCCATTCTTGATGCGCATCAGTGTCTGCGGCAGCGCGGTGTTGGGATTAATGACGAAGGCGGTCACATTCGTTCCCCGCGTCTGCCCGATGCGGCTATTTATTGCATCATAGAAATTGGTGACTCCTCCGGCACTTACCAATCGGTTGCGGGCATCGAATACCTGAGTGATAAGAACTCCATTCGTCAGCGGCGCATAAGTTAGGTTCGCGTTGAGATCATTCGTCACCTCCACGCCATTGATTGTAAGGAGTCGGTTGTCGTCGTCATACGTCATCGTTCGTGTCGGCACCGTGACGGGATGTGGCAGGGGCGCGGCAAACTCCCAGGCCATGGCACCGGAGTTCGTCCAGCCGTGCATCATAATCGCAATCGGCAAGCTGTTCGACATCTGTTCCAGGATGTTGGTCGCCTGTCCTGCTGAATCGTAACCGATGGTACGGCAGGAACCGTTCGGGCGTGTGATGTTTTTCACGCGGCCGGCAAGGTCGTAACCGATGACCGTCTTGCGCTGTGCCCAGTCGGTCACGTTCGTCAGTCGATTCAGGTTGTCGAAGGCATAGTACACATTCTTGCCGCCGGGATAGACCAAGTTGGTGATGTTCCCGTTGGCATCGTACCGGTACTGGATCAAGTTGCCCGCGCCATCCCGATAGGCTGTCACCCGATTATAGACATCAAAAACCAAGCTATTGGTCTGTCCATTTTCCAGCAGATTCGTCTGGTTGTCGTTCAAATCATAGCCGTAACTGGTCGTCCCTACGCCGTCAGCTCGGGTAGTCAGTCGCCTTTTCCCGTCATAACCATTAGTGGTGGTTTGCCCGGCAAAATCTTTCATCCAACTCACCAACCCCTGATGGTTGAAAGCAAGCGAGGTGGAATGACCAAGTGGCGTGATGGTGTTGGTCAGCCGGTTGGCACCGTCGTATTGGAACTGCCAGACTTTGCCGTTGCGGTTTGTGAGAACAATCTGATTCCCGGCAGCATCATAAACTCTGGCCGAGAGATGGCTTGCGCCATCGATAAGTTGCAATAAATTTCCGTTGGCATCCCAGGTTTGGCGGGAGACCTCTTGCGCGGCATTGGTTACCGCGATCCGCCTCCCGTTTCTGTCATACCTAATGCCAGTTGTCCGCTGGAGCGGATCGGTCACCGCAATTACCCGCGTAGCGGCGTCGCTGACGTAGACGGTCGGCTGCTGATAGGGGTCAAGCGTTTGGACTAGGCAATCACGGGTATCGTAGAGATTGGTCACAACCGGTGCGCCTTGCTGGGCGGCGGGATAGATGGTCGCGAGCAGGTGCCGTGTGACGCTCCAGCTATTGCTGATGATATTACCCTTAGGATCGATAACGCTGACGGCATTACCGATGGCATCGAAATTCACCCTGGCGGTTAGATTGCTGGGTGCAATCGTGGTGGTAAGTTGGCGGCGATTGTTGTACTGGAAGGCCGTCGCCAAGCCGCGTCCGTCAATGTGGTTGGTCACGTCTCCAAAAACATTATTGAAATTAGTGATACTGCCAAGATTGTTCGGGTAGTTGACTGATTTCAGTAACCCCCAAGAATCGTAACCATACGTAGTCTGCCCTCCGGCATCCGTGCAGGATTGCAGGGTGCCGTCCGAATTGTAGGCGTAGTTGACCCAGTCACCCGCGCCGTTGGTCTGGCTGATAAGCGAAAACTGTGCGTTGTAACCAAACGTGTTCGTATTGCCAAGAGGATCAACGGTCCGAATCAAATTATTTTGGCTGTCATAGGAATACCGGTTGGTAACACCGAGCGCGTTGATTGTTGCCGTCAAATTATGATTGCCGTCAAAGACGAAACAGTTTGTCTCGCCCATTGGCGAAACCGTCTGTGTAACGTGATTTTGGCCGTCATAAAAAGACTGTGACCAATTGCCAAGCGCATCCTGCTGGCCGATGAGCCGGGACTTGTCGTCATAGAAGTTGATTTGCGATGCGCCTGTCGGGTCTTGGGAAACCGTTTGCCAGCCGCTCCAGAAGACACGCCATATCTTATTCGTATCACCCTGAGTAAACTGGGTGATGACGTGGCCACTGCCATCATAATTGTTGCTGACGATGAGGCGGCTTGCGGCGTCGAGCATCGTGTTGATTTCGTGGTTGGTATCGTAACCGTATGTGCTGGTCTTGCCTTCTGCGTCAGTGAAGGAAGTCAGGTCACCGCGCGTATTGCTGTTGGTCGAATAGCCGTAACTGACGGTACGTGTTCCGTCGCTGACGGACGCGAGTCGCTGTGGAGTTCCAGTGTAGGTAAATGTAAATGTCGCGCGGTTCTGCCAGTCGGAGACAGTCTGCACCCAGTTGCTGGCATTGTAGGTTAAACCTAATGACTGGCCGTATTTATCAACAATGTTGGTCAAGCAACCTGCGGCGTTGAATTTGAAAGTGCTGCCATGACGTATTTGCAACCAATACGCTGAATTGGTTTGCAGCAACGTCATTGTGCAATTTGCGGGCGGAGTAAACACGCCATTGGGCTGTTTAACGAACTGAACGGCATCCCGGCCGAGCGAAACGGACACACCGTTCTTGGCCAGCTGATCAACGCCCCACTTGGCAATCAGGGCCGTCGTCAGCCAATTCTTCGGGTTGGGCTGGGTGTTGTTGTAAAGTTGCAACGCCGCATAACTGGCCACCAGCATTGAGGCCATCTGCGCGGGCGTTGTACCGCCAAGTCCGGCTTGCGGCGCGGCCAGGCTATTGGCCGTGATGCAATAGTTATGGACCCAGCCCGGCGTCAGGCCGCCAACACTGTTGAAGCGGCGCATGCCATTGTAGTAGCGGGACAAAGTGATACCGCGCGGTTCGGCTTGTCCCACCGACAGGTCTGTGTGTTCGACTTGGAAAGTTCCATTGGCCGCATCGACGGGGTCAGCGACCGTTGCAGTGGGGGTGGCTAAAGGTGTGGCGTCGAAAAATGTCGGTTGATTCTCGACGGTCACAGAAACGTAGTCAGGATTGACCAGTGCCGAGGGGATGGAAACATAGCCACCATTGTAACCGCCACCAATAATCATGCCCATTGCCCGCTGTGTCGATGTCTGGAGCCATTCAACAAAACCATTACCTTTCCAAGTGCCGGAGCCAGCAACCGTGTTGGCTCCGTTTTGGGGCACAAGTAAAACCCAGCCCTGACTGCTCAACGAGGCAAAGGAACTCATCAAGGTGCTGCCGTAGTTCGTCAGACTGCCCGAAACGGTTGACCAGTTGGTGCTGTTTATTAAATATACGGCCTGTCCGTTGGTGTTAGCTATTTCCAACATCTTGACGGTGGACGCACCGACAAGATTCGTATTCTGCATTTGTTCGATGACGCCATGTTCCAAGGCGCTCCAGAAGTAACTACCGACATCAAAGACACGGTCGCTCTTTTGATAATCCGTTGTGCCGAGACCGGTGGACGGAAAGGTCTGGTCCTGCTGCATATAGACGTCAACGTAATAACCACTGCCCGCCTCCTGCGCCATGCGCCCGATACGGTGGTGGAACTCCGGCAACACTCCGGTTTGCTGGCACATAAGCTCATGCGCTAGTTCCGTCTGCACAAGCCAGGTCAGGCCCATGACATTCAACGTGCCATTTATTACCTGGGGCGAAGAATTGGAATAACTTTGCCGACAGACATCCAACTGCTGTTGTTGCGCATTCAGCCATCTTAGACTGGGCGCAAAGCCGTACATGATGGCGTAGTTGGCATTGGTGCGCTGGTAAGGGCGCGCCTTGGAATCATCCGCCCAGCCGGAATCTATCGGCACGTTGTTAGCTGAATCCCAACCGCCAAAGGGATGTTTGGCCGTCAAGGTCACGGTGGTTGATTGGCCGGAGCCGGTATTTGTGCTTTGCAACACAACGGAATTGCCAAGCCAAAGTCTGGCCAGGCCACTGCCGTCAAAACTCAAAGACACCCCTTGCCCGGCCAACTGCGGCAAAAACCAATTTTGGTTGGTGCCAGCCACCGCCACATTCAAAGCCGACATAAAATTGGTGGGAATGCTCCACCAGGCCTGCAAGGGAAAGGTACTGTTAACGTAGGTCGGGAATATGAGCGATTGGCTTAGAACCGTGTTGGTGGCTGGCGCTACTTGCCAACCGCCAATGACATCCTGCACACTCGCATTGGGGAAACTGTTTTGCAGGTAACCGAGAAGATTGGTGGTGTAAGCGGTTAAATTGTTTTGCACCGCCGCCTCATTCAGATTCTTGGTATAATTGGTTGAATCAGTGCCAGCGGCCGCCGCAATCAGATCGTTGCTTACGGCACTGCTACCGATACCGGTTGGCAGCGAAAAACCAGCCAAGGCGGCAACAGGCTGATTGATTTTGAACGCCGGGTCGAGATTGTAAGTAGTGCCGCCGATTGTCAACGTCACCCAGACGCGTTGAAAGGCGACATGACTGTTGTCGCCCATATCATAGTAAACAGAATATCCCCGTTGCCCGACCAGCTTGTTCAGATAACTGCTGACACTGCTCCAGTTGGTGCTCGTCAAGCTCAACTGCCACCAGTGCTGCAAATCGTTGACCGTACCGTCCGTGGCTTGATACGGAATTTTCTGCAACCCAAAACCGTAGCTGGGCGTATAACCAGCCGCCTGCAATAACGCAACCAGGAGTGCGCATTGGTCGAAATCATTGCCGCTTTGCTCCAGCAAGGTCAGTTCCGCGCCCTTGATCGATCCGAAGTAAAGCACGAATCGAATGTGATCATGGACGTAATTGAAGATCTTCAACGGGTCATTTTGCAGTCCGGCTGCCAGCGCTTGAATGTCGACTGAAGTCGATTCGGCATAGCCGGGCGAGTTGGATGAGCTGCCATTGGGCTGAGGTTGGCCTTCCGCCTGCACAGTATCATTGGTGTCCGGGGTTAAAACTTGGATCGCAACAGTCGGTTGCACTCGCCAAGGATCGCTGCTGTCCTGCGCCTTCGCCGCCAACGTCACCGCCAACAAACCCAAAATCACAATCCGTAGTATTTTCATGCTCATCATCTCGACCTCTGCCTTATTGCGAAACTGCCTGCACATTGCCTTCATTGTCTAAAGTAATCGAACCGGTTTTGACGCCAGAGACGCCGCTTAACCAGTCTGCCGAAGTGTAGCTGTAATTTATTCGCGTACTTGCCTGTGTCAGGTTGTTGGACTGCGGATTCAAGCCGAGCAATATATCCCAACCATCAATGAGCCCGTCCGGGTTGGAGTAGGCATTTTGAGGATCGGTATGCGAAATCAGCAATTCGTAAGCATCCGTCAGGCCATCACCATCCGAATCCAACGGGGTGCCGAGTCTTATAAACACTGGCCCCGACGGAAGATTATTTAGCGCATAAATATTGCCATGCTGGCCTTGGCCCTGCCAGGACCAATAGCCGTTACCCGTCAAAGACGTGCCGGCAAACACATCGTAAAAGCAGCCATCCTGTCCACCCTGGATCGCAAAGGAGGCACTCACTGTTCCCGCCCCTGTTACTGACGTGGTGAAATTGGTAATCCATACTTGGTAGGCATCGGCACCATTAACACAAATGGCCGCTGCCCCTAAACTTTGCAGATTGCCCTGTCCAGTAATGACATTAGGAGTGGAACTAGAAGAGGATATATCGGGACTGGAATTGGCGGATACAAGTTTCCACATGGCCTGATTCCAAGGACTCATAATGTAAAAGTCATACGCCTGAGAAAACATCTGCTGAATAGTGACTGCGTCTAGCGGTACATTGTAAGTGACGAGATTATTGAACAACCCGTTCGCTTGGTAGATACCGTTGCTATCGCTACCGACATAAAACCCGTTTGCCAAGGCCTCCGGGCCGGGGTAAACCGTTATAGGTGGGCCGTTGGTCGCCAGGACACCGTCCAGATACAACGCTGTGTTGCTGGATGAATACGTCAATACTACACAATGAAAATAATCTGGCGTCCATGAAATGGGGGCGGAAACGTAAGTGGTGAGATTACTGGAAAAGTCGTTGGTCTGGGTGGAGAAAAATAAATTGGCTCCCGCATCATCGACATAAAGGCTCCACAGTCCGTAACTGGAATCAGGGGTATGACTGCCGATCTCTAACAAACGTCCGAATTCACCGGGACCAGTTCCTCCCTGATTCGTACTGGCCCAATCACTCGGAGCAAACCAGAACATTATCGTTCCACTGGTAAGCGAGAGGTTGGTGGTGCCATCCGGCTCAATCACATGGTAATTGAGCCAAGCTTGATTGGTACTGTTCACCACCAGTGAAGCTCCGTCCCCCAAGATGGAAGAGGTAAGATTGGTGAAAGAAATGGGCGCGTGCCCATTATCGCTCATCCAGTTAACGTTGTCATAAAATGACCAGGAGTTGAGCGGTGTATAAGTGGGGCCGGAATTTGTTCCACCGCCACCACCGGGTGGACCCATGTCAGCCGCAAATGCTGTGCAATATGACAGGGATAACAACAATGCCACGGGCAGCAGGGTATGTGGCAAAACACAACTTGTAGTTTTCATTTTCAGGCCTTCAACTCCAGTTTATGATGCTCTCCAAAATCTCAACACCGGGGGCGCAACGAGGGCAGACGGTCAGGCTTTCACATCGTTCGGAATTATCGCTTTGACTCTTGCTGACTCAACGCCAATTGTCAAAACCTAAATTTTCAGTTTGGCTTAAGTCTTTCAAAGAAAACGTGTCATTTTTTTCAATCTTCTGATTGAAGAACTTGACAGAAATCAGTAAACTTTTTGTATGAAAACCCTTCATAGCTTTAGCCCTGTCGCCTTGCCGAAACCGGTCGGCATCTGGATTCGCGTCTCGACCGAAGACCAGGCCAATGGCGAATCGCCAGAACATCACCGCATCCGCGCTGAACATTATGCCGCCTCCAAAGGCTGGGACATCAAGGAAATCTACGATTTGTCAGGAACCAGCGGAAAAAAGGTGATGGATCACCCGGAATGCCGACGCATGATGGCGGACATTAAGCGCGGTCACATTACCGCCCTCATCTTCTCCAAGCTGGCCCGGTTCTCCCGCAACGCCCGCGAACTCATGGACTTCTCAGAATTTTTCCAGGAGCATGATGCGGGGATGGTCTCCTTACAGGAGAATTTTGACACCAAAACTTCCTCTGGGCGGATGTTCTATAATATGGTGGCGGTTTTTGCTCAAGGGGAACGTGAGGAAATCGCGGATCGTGTTAAGGCTTCAATCGCCGTCCGGGCCAAGCTTGGGAAGCCCTTGGGTGGCAAAGCGCCCTTCGGGTATCAGTGGAAAGACAAGAAACTCATTCCTGATGAGGCAGAGGCCCCGGTTCGTAAACTCCTGTATGAACTCTATGCCCAACATGGGCGGAAGAAAGCCGTCGCCCGGATCTTAAACGAACGCGGTTTCCGTACCCGTGACGGTTCCAAGTTCTCCGATACGACGGTGGATCGGCTCATTCAGGACACTACCGCCAAAGGCATTCAGCGGGGTAACTATACCCGCGCCGTGACCGCTAACCGCAACTGGGCCTTGAAGCCCGAAAGTGACTGGGTGCTGACACCCATTCCCGCCATCATTCCCGAAACTCTCTGGCAACAATGTAATGACATGTTGGAGACCCGGAAGATCAAAGGGGCGCGCCCAGGGAAAAGTCCTGTCCACCTGTTTGCCGGTTTGACCCTCTGTCAGTGCGGCAAGAAGATGTATGTGCCCAGCCGCTCACCTAAATATATCTGTGCCGACTGCCGGAACAAAATTCCGATTGTGGACTTGGAAGGTATCTTTCTTGATGAACTGAAAAGCTACCTCATGTCTCCGGACAAAGTCGCTGAGTATCTGAAAGGGGCGCAAGGGGCGATCTTCGACAAAGCGAAGCAACTGGAAGCCCTGCAAAAAGAATATCAACAGGTCAAGGCGGACGCTGACCGGGTCTATGCCTTGTACATGAGTGGCGGGCTCACGGTGCCCCAGTTCAAAGAACGGTATCAGCCCTTGGATGACCAGAAACACCAAATCGAAGAAGAGTTACCCCGGCTGGAGGCGGACATTGATTTGCTCAAAATCAACGGCCTGACCAGTGAACATATCATGGCCGAAGTGCAAGATTTGCACGCTCGTTGGCCCAAGATGAATCAGGACCAAAAGCGTAAAATCGTCGAATTGCTGGTTCAGAACATTCAAGTTGGTGACGGTGAAATAACCTTTAACCTTTGCTACCGGCCAACTTATGAAGAAGTAACAAATAAGCAACGAATGCTCAGGGATTCATGGCTGCTATCAACATAAAATGACAGGGGAACGTCACTGTTGCGGCGGCCCGAGATATTGTAACATGGCCATCTTCTAAAGGTTGCCGCATTACCTCTAGTACGTTGCGATGAAATTCTGGAAGTTCATCCAAAAATAACACCCCGCGATGTGCTAAACTTACCTCGCCTGGCATGGGATGAGTTCCCCCGCCCAAAAGGCCGGCATCTGATATGGTGTGATGGGGAGAACGGAAAGGGCGTCGGACAATAAGTGCCTGATGAGATGATAACACTCCTGCAATACTGTGAATTTTGGTCGTTTCCAAAGCTTCCTCGATGGTCATGGGCGGAAGGATTGAGGCAATCCGTCTGGCAATCATGCTTTTCCCGGTTCCCGGACTTCCTATCAGTAAGAGATTATGTCCGCCCGTTGCCGCAATTTCTGCGGCGCGTTTGGCGGATTCCTGGCCTTTGACGTCGATGAAATCATCCTCATATTCCATGGGCACAGCGAAAGTCTGATCGAGATCAACATGATAGGGCGAGATCGGTGTTTTCCCGGCAAGGAAATCGGCTGCCTCACGGAGATTTTGTACGGGGTAAACTTCCAAGCCCTTTACCACAGCTGCTTCCTCGGCATTATCGACCGGGACTAACAGCCCGCGCCGTCCGGCTTTGCGCATGGCCAGGGCGATGGGCAGGACGCCCTTGACGCGCCTGACCTCGCCGCTTAATGCCAGTTCACCAATCAATGCAAATTCATTCAGTTTATCGGGTGGAAGATGATCCTGGGTGGCCAGAATCCCGATGGCAATGGGGAGATCGAAGCAAGGGCCCTCCTTCTTGACATCCGCCGGGGCAAGATTGATGGTGGTTCGTCCGATATGGGGCCGGAAGCCGGAATTGCTGATGGCGGTATGGACCCGGTCCTTGCTCTCCTTCACAGCCATGTCAGGCAGGCCTACAATGACTACGGACGGATCGCCGTGCCCGGCATTGACTTCAATTTCGACGGGATAGGCGTCAACCCCGTACACGGCTCCGCTATAAACCTTGGCTAGCATGATATTCCTTTATTAACTATGAATATAGTTACAGTATAGAAATATTGGAAGGGATGCCAGATATAAGTTCATTAATACAGCATTGATTTGAATGTCTTGCTTGATGTGATCCAGAAACGTGAACCGCATTATACCGCGTCTGGTAAAATGCTTGACCTCGTGGCAAAGTGGAAGCTCTCCAGGCATGTCTCCGCTTTTCCAAGAACGCATTTGTGTCCGCCTAGCCTCCGAAATTGAATTTGTATCCCAATGAAAATACAGCGTTCCCAGTGTGGCTTTTGCCATTCGCCTCGGTATCCTTTTGAACGTCTGTCAGGCCATATTCTCCTCGCAGGTCTAGAAAAATTTCGTGAAATGCGTTGATCAGGTATTCCAAACCCATGCCGGCAGTGATCCCGATATTCACCTTCTGAAGATCCCCTTTGACATCCGTCTCAGCGTCAAACGAAACTGGCGGCATCGCTTGGCCTTCCACGGACAGAGGAGTTTTATTCTGATCAACGTAGATCTGGCTACTTCCGCTTGTTTTTTGTTTGGCATCTAGCAGGAACCCGATGTAAGGGCCTGCTTCTGCAAAATAACGCCAATGTGAACCTACTTCCCACTCATATTTGGCCATCACAGGAACCTCAAGGTAGTCAAGAATACTTTCGCTCTTGAAGTCGCCATAAAGGTATTGCCCGGGGAGCAATGGAGGCATTCCCTCTGGTGATTGCGTGATTGGCTGGATCCCTCTGCGTATCCCCCCTTGTCCGCTGTAATCGATCTCACTCACAAGCGAAAAGTGGTCAGTTACAAAATACTCACCCACCAGTCCGAAATTGGGAGCCAACCGTGATTCGTAACCACGGCTCACTTCGTTATTCCCGTCACTGAGTTGGGGAATACTGGGGCCACCTCGCACACCAATCCAAAAGTCACGGGGTGCGGCCGCAAGAATTCCTGGCGCTATAGCTGCGAACATTGTTACACAAAGTATTGTTCTCATAAATGTCCTCCTCCCGATGTTTGAAGAAAACTTGTTCCGAATGAGCTTCTCCTCTCATGAGGTGTTCTGATCGCCTGCTGTGGTAGCCCCATCCACTATTATCGATAATGAAATATAAACCGCTAAAACCCATTGTCGAGCCCTGCTCCCGCAGAGTCGATAAAATACCACCAATGCCTTCCCGCGCTATTATCAGTAAAATATTGAAGTCATTACGTCTATCAGGAGAACCCTGATTATGTTATCAGGGAAACCCTAACGCATGAATTGGAATTGTGTTGGGAGAACCTTTAAATAAAGGGCATACTTTCACCAGATCATTTAATTCCCGGTCTCTCCTGTCAGGAATAATTAAGAGATCTCTGGACCGCCCAGTGAAATGATGATGGATTGATCAGGGATCCCCAAGAGCAAACACAGTTTGATTTTACCCGATAAAAATAGATGATTGCTCTTTCCCTAGCATGGACTGTTTGTGCCGGGAGTGGGAATTTCAAGACTCTAGAATGAACAATGGGGGTACTACAAAATAGGGAGTATTCAAAAGAACCTGGGTATCGCTCAGCCCTTCCTTCGGGATTTGATAACGGATATTATGACTGCTGTAATGAAACCGATGACCACCAAAGAAATTTATTTTTATGTGATAAGACGCCTGCTGCTGGACGTCTCGGGGTGGTCAGGAATCTCTTCCCGCTCATTGTGAAATGTGGTTATTGCGGGTCTCCTATGTCGTGTTTCAGGAAAGAGCTACTTATCTGATGTGTGACAGAGATAGGCATCCACCCCGTATACGGCTCCTCTATAAACCTTGGCTAGCATGATATTCCTTTATTAATTGTAAATATAGTCACAGTGTAGTAATGGCGCAGGGGGTGCTAGAAGATGAGTTCTGTCCACAAATTGGCAGTTAGAATTGTGCATGGATTCCAATACGTAAAATCAGGATTTCCCTGATAGACAGAGATTGATTCATCGCTATACATGTCTATGGGTATGTAATCAGGTGTCCGGGTTGGTGTTTGCGCGAAAGGATGTGTCATGATGAAAATACGCATAGGGTGGATGGCATGTGCGATGAGTGGGTGGGTGGTGTTGATATCTTCACTTGTTCCGGGGGAGACTACATTCTTCCGGGTAGTATCGCCGACGACCACTGTGATTACAGCGTTTAACTCTGATGGAGTACTGGTCTGGTCGAATGGTACCGAGGGTGTCACTTGTAATGTGCAACGTGCTATCACGCAGTTGGACCCCAGTAATTGGACGGATTTTGCAACGTATATGGTGACTGGGGTCGTTATGTCATCACGTGTGTTCGATACCCATCCGCCCGCTGGTATGGTGTTGATCCCGGCAGGGATGAATATAGGGACAGATCCGGACTTTGGGGCGTACAGTTTTACGCTCAGTGAGTTCTACATGGATCGCTATGAAGTAACAAAAGCGCAATGGGATGAGGTATACAACTGGGCGATCACAAACGGGTATAGTTTTGATAACGAAGGAAGTGGCAAAGGATTGGATCATCCGGTGCAGCGAGTGAATTGGTACGACTGCGTAAAATGGTGCAATGCGCGCAGCGAGAAAGAAGGACTCACTCCTGCCTACTACATAAATTCTGCGCAGAGCACCGTGTACAAAACGGGGCAGACCAACATTGAAGATGACTGCGTGAATTGGCTCAGCGGGTACCGTCTACCAAAGGAAACGGAGTGGGAATATGCGGCACGGGGAGGGGTGTCGGGCAAACGTTTTCCTTGGGGTGGTGATACGATTGATCACGACAAGGCGAATTACTATGGATATCCCGATAATCCTTATGATTTGGGTTATGTTGGATACGACACGCGGTATTCCCTGGGTGATTTGCCATATACGAGTCCGGTGGGTGCGTTTGAGGCAGGGAAGAATGGTTACGGGTTATACGATATGGCCGGGAATGTGTGGGAGTGGTGTTGGGACTGGTATCCTGGCTATGAGGGTGCGATCCGCATAGATCGAGGTGGCAGTTGGTATTTTGCCGCCTATGGTGCACGGGTTGCCTTTCGTGATATGCCGAGCGATTTTGGCTTTCCATCGAACGCCGATCACCGTTTAGGCTTCCGGGCTGTCCTTCCCGCAAATTTGTGATAGGGTAGACTATAGATAAGGGGGAGTTTAGAAGGCTGCATGGGTCAGGCGGCCCCGGTACTTTTCAATGCCATCTGATAGGCTTGGGCGTAGTAGCGCCCGAGGTTATGCCAATCGAAATGTTCGGAGGCAATCTGGACGCGATTGCGCTGATTGATGCGCTCGCGCCGATCCATCTGCATGAAGTCGAACAGTTGGTTCGTGAGCGCATTGGCTGAGGTGTCGAATGAGTTGAACCGCCTGTTCAGCACGTGCAGCCCATCTTTGTCATGATTCTCAATATGCTGTGACAGGTAGGTACCGAATCCGGAAAGGTCACTGGTAATGGACGGAAGCCCTAATGCCGCGCATTCGAGCGGGGCATAACCCCATGGCTCATAGCTGCTGGGGAAGATACCTAGATGGCAACCGCGCACAAATTGATCGTAATCCATGCCGAAAAGTGGGTCATTAGTGGTCACGAAGTCGGGGTGATAAACGACTTTAACGGGATCGCCGGGCTGGTTAAACAACTGGCAGGAGCGGAGTTGATTGAGCACTTCATCATTACGGTCATCCATCAGGTCATGGGTGACGATGGATGGCATGCTCTTGCTTTTCCACACATGCATCAGGCGGCGTAGGCGGAGTTTCCAGTAATCGTCCACTAGTTCATCCAGGTCCGGATATTTTCCCATGGAGGCGGCGACAAACAGTCGCTCTCCGATTTGATTGGAAATGGCGCGGCAATCATCCTGCATTTCCTGCATCATGGCGCGTCGGCGTAAGGCCTCGGCGTTGATTGAGCGGATCGGCTTTCGGGTGATGATGAAAAATACAACGGTTTTATTGGTGCCAGCTTGTTTCATTCGGAAATTGAGTCGTGCCAGCGACTCAATGGTAAGATCAAAGCCTTTGTTCCGGTACTCAAACCGCCCTGAGGTGAAAAAATATAAGGTGCGATCCAAGTCAAAGGAATAGCTTGGAAAAAAATGAGCGACGACAAATTCATTAATCTTCTCCTTGTAAACACGGTGAAGATTTTGGAATTCATGTAAGGCTACAAATCGTTCGATATTCAAACCGTTGGGGAGAAGCGCATCGGGCTTACGTCCGAGGAGGTGCTCGCATTCGTAGCCGGTGATATCACTGACGGTGGTGAAGACATGGCAGCCATGCGCAGCGGCACGCTCCAGCCGTACCTGCGCTTCGATATTAAATTTACGGGCATCCGCTTCCCAATCCACGAAGGGGACATGATCGTAAAACCAGGGATCGTTCATAGCCAGATAGCGGCCCAGCAAGGTGGCATGCGTGGTGAATACGATGGAGATCGGAATGTGGGCGCGTCGCATTTCAGGAATGGCGGAGGCACCCATCCATTCGTGAAAATGGGCAATCACCGGACGTTGGACCGTCTGTGTTTTAATAATCGCTCGAAAGCATTGTTCGACGGTGTACCCGAACGCAACGACCTGATTTACCAGATCGTCATCAGTCATTGCAATGTTGTGATGTTCCCACATCAGGTACTTAATAAAGCCCAGTTGTGATTGAACTGAGTGGGGGTTGATTAATAATACGCGGGGCCGGCCCGTAATTAGCCAATGTCCATAATGCGCTTCAATCCCCTGTTCATTCAGTATGCGCAAGACATCCATGAAAAAACCCGTCGGCTGGATTTCTTCGAATTCAGTTTGTGAGGTTTGCGGATTATAAGGACCAATCAGACAGTAACGGGTTCCCCACTGCTCCACGATACTGGGAACTTTCGAGCGGATGACGGTATAGATTCCTCCGAGTTGTTGGCATACTTCCCACGCAACTTCGAAAAGCAACGGTTGCGTCGACGCAGAAACATTAGAATCGATATGCTTAGACATCAGATACCTCGTTGTTTGATAGCCTCGTAACTTCTACACTCCAAGCGGAGGAGAGGCAAGCGACAAGTTTGTGCGACTATAATAGTCCAGAATGCCTTAAAAAATACCGAAAATTATTGACGCTGGGTGGGGCGAAGTGGTGTATTGTGTGGCAAGAGTATATCGGTGTGGGGCAAAAGTGCAGGCAGACGAAAAAAAAGAACCAATCATTGGGATTACACAAGGTTTATTTATGGGGACTTACACCCATTCCTTGGATCCTAAGAAACGTCTTACCATTCCGGCGGAATGGCGGGAATGTGCGGGTTTGTCTGCTGGTCTGTATGTTTTGCCAGATCTTGAGGGGCGCATGTTTCTGAACGTGTATCCAGCCCGTGAAATGATCCAGCGGTTGCAGAGTATTCGGAGCCTCTCTGTAGCGGATGTGAAAGGCCGACAGTTCGCTCGCATTTTAGGGTCGCAATCCCAGTTGGCTCCCTGGGACTCGGCGGGACGTATTCGCATTAATGATGGGTTGTTGGAGCATGGGAAGCTAACGGATCAGGTGACCCTTGTCGGATCGATTGATCATTTTGAGTTGTGGAATCCGGAATTTTGGAGACAGATAGGTTCAACCGGACCCGCTGATCTTGGCGAAGCGGCGCGTTATGTCGGCTTTTAATCTGAAATACTTTAATGCATCAGTCTGTATTGCTTTCTGAGGTTTTGGCGGGATTGGATTTGCGCTCTGGCGCGACGGTCATTGATGGGACGCTGGGTGCTGGCGGGCATTCAGTGGCATTAGCGGAGATGGTAGGACCGCATGGACGGGTGGTGGCATTGGATAGGGATGCAGGGGCTTTGGCGCGGGCCCGGCGGCAACTGGGGGCGATGGCCCCGCGATGCACACTGGTTCAGTCCAGTTTTGCGCAGATGGATGAGGTTGTGGCAGAGTTGGGCTTGAAGCAGGTGGATGGGGTTTTGCTGGATATTGGGATCTCTTCGGATCAGTTGGATGACCCCGATCGCGGCTTCAGTTTTATGCGGGATGGTCCTTTGGACATGCGGATGGATCAGGATGCGCCTATGACGGCGTCCGATCTGCTGAACACGTTGCCGGAAGAGGAACTCATGCGACTGCTCAAACGATATGGTGAAGAGCCCCGGGCGAAAGCGATTGCGCATAAGATTGTGGGGCAACGGGGAGTGGTTCCGTTCCGGAGAACTGCTCAGTTGGCCGAATTGGTGATGGAGGTCTATGGTGGTCGGAGAGGGCGGATTCATCCGGCGACCTTGACTTTTCAAGCGCTCAGGATCGCAGTAAATGGCGAATTGGACGCGTTGGAAGCGGGATTAGAGGCTGGGCTTCGGATTTTGAAAATGGGTGGTCGAATGGCCGTGATTACCTTTCATAGCCTTGAAGATAGGATTGTAAAACAATTTTTTGTGGAACATCAGGGCCGGATGGATTCTCTCCCTGAAGGTGGGGCGAAGTGGGTTGGCGCTCTCCCAAAAATGATGATTTTAACCCGAAAGCCTGTGGTGGCGACGGAGGAAGAATGCCTGGGAAATCCCCGTGCGCGTTCAGCCAAGTTGCGCATTGCGGAGCGAAAGGAGCAAAACTAGATGATGGCGAAGAAAAATAAGAAAAAAGGGCAGTCTAAATTTCCCGTTCCGGTTCCTCTTGTGGCGCTTCTTTTGGTTTTAGTCGGATTTGCATTGGTCTATGTCTGTCTCCATTCCCGAACCGAAACGCTTGGTCGTGAGATTCGGGGGCTAGAGGCGGCGCGTGACCGCTTGCGCGATCAATTGGTACGGGAACAGTGTGAATGGGCAAAAATGCAGTCGCCTTCCAGTCTGGAGCAGGCCTTGAAAGCACATGGATTGGTAATGACCTGGCCCGGACGGGACCAAATTGTGCGTGTTCGCTACGATGGTTCGCTGGACACTCTTCACGGGTTTGAATCCCGTCCCATGACCCGGGTGGCCCGGAATAACAGGATTGTGATGAATGACTGACCCACGTGGATCAACCAGATTCGTATTCATTGTGGCCCTTTTGGGCTTGGCAATGGCGGTCCTGGTAGGTCGATTGGCTTATCTTCATCTTGGGGGAGGCAATCACTCTCAGGCCACTGTGGCTAAACAAAGGACTTTCAAGCAGACTCTCACTGTGCCGCGGGGACGGATTCTGGATGGAAGCCCTGCGGCGAGTATCCTGGCTCTTAATGTGGGTGTAAAGGATATCTGGGTTGACCCTTCCCTTTTGAATACTAGCAACTGTATTGGGTCAACCCTGACTCGTCTTGCTCCGCTTATTCCCATTGATCTAGCGGAAGTCTTACTCCACATCAACAAAACGAATAGTCAGTTTGCGGTGATTTCTCGTTATATTTCTGCCGAGAAAGCGGATGCGGTGGCAAATCTGAAGTTGCCCGGTGTGCACATGAGTGATTCGTCCATCCGCTCCTACCCTCAAAATATCATGTTGTGTCACGTCCTTGGGTTCGCCAACAATGAAGGGGTCGGCTCCAGTGGGATTGAGCTGGCCATGGAAAAATTATTAAAAGGAAGCCCTGGTCTGATTGAAAGTCGACTGGATGGACACCGCCGGGAGATGGTGGAGCGAAGAACTCAGGAAATTCCAGCGAAGAATGGGGCGGATGTGGTGCTCACCATCGATCAAAATCTCCAGTATATGCTTGAGAAAAGCATTGATGCGGCGATGGAGCGTAATCGGTCGAAAGCGGCTTTTGCCGTCATGGAGCGGGTGCGGACGGGTGAAATTCTGGCGATGGTCAGCCGGCCCGGATTTGATCCGAACAAGTTCCGTGATGCAAAAGATCTCCAGAAGCTGAATCGTGCCATCGGTTATGTATACGAGCCTGGATCCACCTTCAAGGTGTCGGTGATCGCGGCAGCTTTGAATGAGGGGATTGTCACCCCGGACCTGATGTTTAATACCGAGAACGGTCGTTGGCTCTATCAGGGAAAAGTGCTTCGGGATTATCATGCTTACGCCAAATTGAATGTGGCGGATATTCTAAAGAAATCCAGTAACATTGGGGCGGCTAAAATTGCGATCATGTTGGGTGATGCCCGCATGGACCGATATTTGCGAAGCTTTGGGCTTGGGAGCAAGCTGGGGTTGGATCTGCCAGGTGAAGAAGGTGGGATCTTATCACCGGTCCAAAAGTGGTCTCCGATCAGTTCAAGTCGTATTGCCATTGGTCAAGGTGTGGCGGTGACGGGGCTCCAGATGTTAGGCGTGTTGTGTGCGATTGCCAATGACGGGATGCTGATGAAGCCGTATGTGGTGAAAGAAGTCATTGCCGATGATGGGACCGTTTTATTACGTCGTCAGCCGCAGATATTGTCCCATCCGATACGTCCCGAAACCGCTGCCTTAATGCGGCGTTTGCTGGCTCGGGTGTGTGAGGAGGGGGGGACAGGAATCAAGGCACGGGTGGACGGATTTTCAGTGGGGGGAAAAACGGGAACCGCCCAGAAACCGATCTCGGGCCATTATTCAGAAACGGATTACATGGCTTCATTTGTTGGATTTCTGCCGGCAGATAAGCCTGAAATCGGGATGATTGTGGTGTTTGATGAGCCTCAACCTCTCCATACTGGTGGTGCTGTATCTGCCCCAGTTTTCGGAGAAGTGGCTGAACAGGCGGTGCGTTATTTGGGGATTATACCAACGGAAAATGTAGCCCCGTTATCCAATACCGTCCAGGCGGATGGACCTGGTGAGACCTTCTGATGAAATTGTCCGAACTGATGAAAAGAGTGAAGCATCTGGCGGTGCGGGGGAATCCTGACCGTGAGGTGAGCGGGATTGCCTATGACTCACGTAAGGTGACGCCGGAGATGCTGTTTGTGGCCATCCCCGGAGCGCATTGCGATGGATTTGAATATGCGGAGGATGCCGTCAAACGGGGTGCGACGGTGGTGGTTACCGCGCATGCGCGACCTTCCAAACGTGAGGTGACACAGGTTCAGGTTGAGGATGCCCGGCAGGCGCTGGCTGAGATTAGTGACACATTTTATGGACATCCCAGTGGGGCTCTGACGGTGGTCGGTATTACCGGCACGAATGGAAAAACGACCACCGCGTTTATGGTCAGGGATATTCTGGAAGCCGTCGGGCACCTACCGGGGTTGATTGGAACGGTGCAATATGAAATCGGGGCGCGGATCATTCCTGCGCGCCGGACTACGCCGGAAGCATTGGAGGTTCAGGATTATTTGAGCCAGATGGTGCGGGTCGGTTGTCGCAGTGTGGCCATGGAGGTGTCTTCGCATGCCTTGGATCAGCAGCGTGTTTCCGGCGTTGATTTTGATGTGGCGATCTTTACGAATTTAACGCGCGACCATTTGGATTATCACCATACCATGGAAAACTATTATGAAGCCAAGCGGCGTTTGTTTACAGGGTTGGGTGGCGGGAATAAACGTGCTGTGGCGGTGATCAATCATGATGATCCCTGGGGGCGGAAACTGGCGGGGGATCCTGAACTACGTGCAGAGATTGTTACTTTTGGTATTGAGCCGGGCGCCATGGTGCAGGTTGTGGACATGCGGCTGGGAGCCAACGGTAGTGAATGCCGGGTCAGAACTCCTTGGGGCGAAAGCGTGGTGAATACACCGCTTCTGGGGCGCTTCAACCTTCAGAATGTGTTGGGGGCTTATACGGCTGGGCGGGTGTTGCATCTTGAGGAGGCTTTCGTTATCAAGGCTTTGGCGGCGCGTGCACGGGTTCCGGGGCGACTGGAAGAGATTCCGGTGAATCGAGGTTGGCGAGTATTCGTTGATTATGCGCATACTGATGATGCCTTGTCCAATGTTCTGGAAACAGTGCGGTGTTTTACCGAAGGACGACTGATTGTGGTGTTTGGTTGTGGTGGCAACCGTGATAAGAGCAAGCGGGCCTTGATGGGTGCGGTGGCGGTGCGTCTTGCTGATATAGCCATTGTCACATCGGACAACCCCCGGGATGAGGAGCCTTCGGCGATCCTTAGTCAGATCTGTTCCGGTTTTGGTAGTGCCACAAATTATGAGGTCGTGGAGGATCGCGCCAAGGCGATTGCGATGGCTCTAGCTATGGCGCGTTCCAAGGATGTTGTGATCATTGCGGGAAAAGGGCATGAGACCACACAGGAAATCGCAGGTGTACAAACTTTGTTTGATGATCGTATGGCGGTGAAAAAAGCATTATTTGAAATGGATGGATGAGCCCATGGTCGCATTTGATCCCGAAGATTTGGCGCGTTGGTGTGGAGGACAATGGCTGCTGTGTTTGCCACAAAAAATTCTAAGTGTGATTCATGACACTAAAAAAGTCTCGCCTGGGGCATTATTTGTAGCGCTCCGTGGTGCGCGATTCGACGGCCATGATTTTGTGGTACAAGCGGCTGCGGCAGGAGCCGTTGCGGCCTTGATCTCACGATCACGTCTGGCCGGACTTCAAGAGGTAGGAATTCCCTTACTGGTGGTGGAGGATTCGGCTCAGGCATTGAAGGAATTGGCGACGGGGTACCGGCTCAAGCTTGGGTTATCTGTTGTGGGCGTTACGGGCAGTACCGGGAAAACAACGGTTAAAGAGATGATTGCTTGTCTCTTGACGGGGATGTTTTCAACGGCGCGTACTAAAGGGAACTGGAACAACGATATTGGGCTTCCTCTCAGCATTCTGGCGATCCCACCGGCAAGTCAAGTGGCGGTGTTGGAGTTGGGCATTAGTCATCCGGGAGAAATGGTGCCACTTTGTTCCATTGCCAGACCTGACTGGGGGGTTATCACCAATGTCGGCCCTGTCCATCTTGAATTCTTTGCTTCCGTTGAGGCGATTGCCCGCGAAAAAGGTGAATTGTTGAGGAGTTTGCCGCCCCAAGGAATCGCCGTACTTAGTCAGGATGATCCACAGACGGCCATTTTACGCGCCTGTGCTCCTGGCCGAGTCATCACCACCTCCGTTTATGCTGGTGTAAAGGCCGATTATCGGCTGGTGTTTGATAATGGGCTGACAGGTGAATGTCGGGTTGAGGATGGCATCGATGGGCGGATTCACGCCTTTCGACTGCCGTTACCGGGGGCACATAACCGGAGTAATGCCTTGCTGGCGATTGCTGTGGCGCGCGGGTTTGGTGTTTCCTGGGATCAGATTGCGGCTTCCTTTGAACGGTTTGTGGCTCCCCCAATGCGGTGGGAACAGACGCAAGCCGGAGGGGTGACCTTTATCAATGACGCTTACAATGCCAATCCTGTCAGCATGATGGCGGCGATTCGCACATTCAGGGAGATGGTCGTGGCAGGGCGGAAATGGCTGGTGTTAGGTGACATGTTGGAACTAGGGGCATCAAAAGTGGCCGAACATTTTGCGGTAGGACGTTCTTTGGCAGGGGAACCCTGGGCGGGGCTTATTACGGTGGGGGTTCTTGGGGAGCATATTGCCGCGGGGGCCATTGCCGCCGGAATCCCGGCGGATCGCGTTCATCCCTTTGAAACATTGGATTCAAGTGTTGAATGGTTAAGGAAATGCGTCGCTCCCGGTGATGCCGTGTTGGTAAAAGCATCGCGCGGAAAACATTTGGATGAGGTTGTTGTTCAGCTTTCCGCTATGCTGGGTAAGGATTAAAGACATGTTTTACTATCTACATTTTCTAAGTGGCTGGGTTTCTGAATTTCGTGTGTTCAAGTACATTACGGTGCGTGCGCTTTCTGGTGCCGCCACGGCCTTTTTATTGTGCGTGATGTTGGGGCCCTGGGTCATTCGAAAGTTGCGCGTGTATAAAGTTCAGCAATATATTCGAAAAGAGGAGGCCCCGCCACTTCACGTGTTGCACGAGAAAAAAGAAGGGACGCCTACAATGGGTGGGATTCTCATCATCGGTTCGGTCACTTTATCCACTCTGTTATGGGCCATGCCGACCAACATATTTATTCTCTTAACGTTGTTGACTTTCATTTTTATGGGATTTGTGGGTTTTTTGGATGACTCGGTAAAACTGCAGGGGAAAAATGCCAAAGGGCTTAGTGCCAGGGCGAAATTCCGGCTACAGATTTTGTGGGCCATCTTGATCGGGGGCGTGATGCTGATTCTGCCGGAAACACGGGAGCATGTGAAGCAGTTGATGGTTCCCTTTTTTAAGGGGCCGGTGATTCAAGATATGGGTTGGTTTGTGGCGATTGCGTTTGTCGTGTTGATTGTGGTGGGGGCGAGCAATGCCGTTAACTTGACGGATGGGTTGGATGGATTGGCTATTGGTTGTAGCAGTACGGTGGCATTGGCCTATTTGGTGATGGCGTATATTGCCGGTCACCGCACATTCGCGGAATACCTTTTTGTACCTTATATCCCCGGTACTGGGGAGTTGGCCGTTTTTTGCGGTTGTCTTTTGGGGGGCTGTCTTGGGTTTTTGTGGTACAATTGCCATCCTGCACAGGTGTTCATGGGGGATACCGGCAGTCTAGCCCTAGGCGGTGCGGTAGCCATGGTGGCGATCCTGATCAAGCAGGAAATGGTTCTGGTGATTGTCGGGGGGGTATTTGTCATGGAGGCCATGAGTGTGATCTTGCAGGTAGCTTCCTTTAAATTGCGAGGGAAAAGGATATTCGCCATGGCTCCGATCCATCATCACTTTGAAATGAAAAAATGGAGTGAAACCCAGGTGACGATTCGGTTCTGGATTCTCTCCATTTTATTTGCGCTTCTGGGGATTGCCACGCTCAAAATTCGGTGATGGTTATATGGCGGAACACTCATGCATATTAGACTCCGTTGTCTTGGTTCTGGGGTTGGGTTCCAGTGGGGAAGCGGCCGCACAGCTTTTGTTGAAACAAGGCCGACGGGTTATGGTGGCGGATGCCGGAGCGAGTGCAATATTGGAGGAAAAAGCCCGGAGATTGCGGGCAAAAGGCTGTCAGGTCTTTATTGGATCCCCGAGTCTGCCTGAGGCACCGGTTGAGTTTGCGGTGGTTAGCCCGGGTATTCCCGAGAATGATGCGTGGGTGATCGAGTTACGCCGACAGGGGGTATCCGTCATTTCTGAGCTTGAACTCGGGTGGCGTGCCTGTCGGAGTCGTGTTTTGGCGGTGACAGGATCGAATGGCAAAAGCACCCTGGTAAAATTATGTTTGGAGTCACTGCAAAAGGCTGGTTTTTCGGCGATGGCAGGCGGAAATTATGGAACACCCTTATCCGCGCTTGCCAGTTTAGAACCTGCGCCGGATTGGGTGGTGGTTGAGGTCAGTTCATTCCAACTTGAGGCTGTCGAACAATTTGCCCCTGATGTGGGGATTCTGTTGAATATCAATCCCAATCATCTGGATCGGCACGGGACGATGGATCGGTATGCAGATATGAAGGGCCGGCTGTTTCGTTGCATGGATTATCAGCATGTGGCGGTAATTCCTGAAACCATTTCTGACCGGCTCAGGGCCGCAGTTCCTCCCGGTTGTCGTGTTGCCACATTTGGGTTATCCCAAAAATCTTCATTTTATTATGAAAAAGGATGTATTTATGGTGTTGGCTTAATCCAGCCCGTTTCCGTGAAAGGGACGCATTTTGATAATGAGGTGATGGGAGTCACGGCAGCGGCTTGTGTGGCGGCTTTAGTCGGCGTCGGGGTCTTGCCGCAGTGTATAACGGCGGCGGCTTGTGCTTTCCAAAACTTGCCGCACCGTATGCAAAAGGTGGCGGAAATCGATGGCGTTGCCTTTATTAATGACTCCAAGGCCACCAATCTGGCGGCCATGTCGGCAGGAGTTCGGATGGTTTGTGGCCCTGTACGCCTGATTGCGGGCGGGTTGTTGAAGGAAAAGGATTTAGATTCTGTAAAAAAAATACTGGTAAACAAGGTGCTCGGTGTTTACATTATCGGGAAGTATTCACTTGTCATGGCTGCCGCTTGGCGAGATGAACTTTCTTGTGTCGTGTGTGTTGACTTGAAGGAAGCGGTGAATAGGGCTTGGCAGGATGCAAAAAAGGGAGAAGTTATTTTGTTGTCTCCTGGTTGTGCCAGCTTTGACCAGTTTAAAAGTTTTGAAGATAGAGGCGAACAGTTTTTGAGAATTGTGCGGGATATACAAAAAGGAGAATAGGTAGTGAAAAAGGCGCGAATTATTGGATCAGTAGTGGTGGTGAGTGGTTTGATTTTGAGTGCAGGATGTGGGACAACACGTGTTAAGGAAGAACCGCCTGCACCGGTCGTTATGCCGCCGACAACGGAGGTTGTGGCGCCGGTTGAAGCAAAGACCAATGAGTTTAAGCCTGAGGTGGTTGTCGAGTCCAAAACTTATGTTGTCAAGGCGGGTGACAGTCTTGGCTCCATTGCCAAGCGGACGAAAGTCTCTACAAAAGATATCATCAAGCTGAACAACATCACCAACCCGAACAAGATTCACGTGGGCCAGAAATTGAAACTTCCTGGGTCAGCGGAACTGAGCGCGGCGGATGTTGCTCCCGCTCATGTGGCCAAAACGGCGCATAAGAAGTCCGCGAAGTCTGCCGTGAAGTCCTCCGCTCCGGTTGTCGCCAGTGGTGAGGTCTATGTGGTCAAGTCCGGTGATAAGATCGGCAGCATTGCGGTGGCCCACAAGACGACGAGTAAGGCGATCAAGCAACTCAATGGTTTGACCAGTGATAAGCTGCAAGTTGGACAGAAGCTGAAGCTTCCTAAAGGTGCAACTGCTCCTGCAGGAAAAGAGCATGTGGCTCCTGCCCCAGTTGACGCCGCTGTGGCGCCTGAGGCGGCCGTGACTACGGGCTCAGTGCCAGCGGATGTTGCGCCGAAGTCGAATGAGGTTTTACATGTGGTGGAACTTAATCAGGACTTGAATTCCATTGCCATGATGTATGGAGTCCGTGCTGAAGAAGTGATGAAGTTGAACAATCTGTCATCGCCTGACGTCAAGGCTGGGCAGACGTTGAAAATTCCTCCGCCTGTTGAGTGATGCGGAAAACGCCCACCATATTAGTGGGCATCGTTCTTCTGTTACTGGCGCTGGGCATCGTAATGTTGGCCAGCGCCAGTTCTGTTAAAGGGAACGCTGTCTACAAGGATTCAAACTATTTCCTGTTTCGGCAGTTGATCTGGTTGGTCGCCGCAGCGGTGGCAGGTGTGGTGACGGCCTCCATTGATTATCACCAGTGGCAGCGGTGGTGGATCCCCTTATCTGTTTTTTCTGGACTGTTGCTAGTTCTGGTTCTGGTGCCGCATATTGGCGCCAAAATCAATGGTAGCCATCGCTGGATCCGGATCGGCCCTATCAGTACTCAGCCATCCGAAATGGCTAAATTTGCCTTGGTCATCATGATGAGTGCCTGGATGACGCAGGTGGGCAATAAGTGTCAAACCTTTAAAGAGGGGATTTTAAAACCGCTCATGTTGATGTTGCCTGTGCTGGGTTTGGTTATTTTGGAACCTGACTTTGGCACAACCGTTCTACTTGGGGTCGTTGGCGCGGCCATTATGTTTACGGGGGGATGTCCGCCGCGCTATCTCGGTATGTTAGGCTTGATGGGGATACTTGTTTTTGCAGCGGCGGTCATGCATGACCCCGTTCGGTCCGGGCGGGTATTGGCGTTTATGGATCCGGACAAATACCCTAAAGAAGCCTATCATCTTCAACAATCCGAACAGGCCTTTACTTTGGGCGGGGTCTGGGG
>Ga0209697_10002209_pt1 | contig 28434 bp, 21 predicted proteins | sample AliMusrvi5mmetaG_FD_184115 | JGI IMG/M metagenome (GOLD analysis project Ga0209697, IMG submission 184115) | Freshwater lake bacterial and archeal communities from Alinen Mustajarvi, Finland, to study Microbial Dark Matter (Phase II) - Alinen... | ecosystem: Environmental > Aquatic > Freshwater... | reverse complement strand
ATTTTCATATTTTGCTAACAATCAATTGTTTATAACTGTCACATTTAAAAGGGTTTCAACCCTTGATTCACATTAATAATGAATCCAAAACATTTTGGGACGACTTGAAGAGTCTTTGTATAGGGCATGTTCCCCATGCAATTGAGTCTTTTCGGTCTCAAAATGCTCGGGCTACCGAATGGGCAACCCCACGCTTTATGCAACTGGTTGCACCGTCTGCCGTTGAAGCGTTAATCCAACGGGCGAATACTTTCATGATGAATGTGCAGTCCCATTCGGTCCCACGTTCACTCGACGTTGGCCCTCTCGGGTCTTGGAATGTCCATTTAACAGTTTTCCCCTCTGCCGCTGATGCAGATTTTCTTAGGCAATGTCCGAATGGCAGTGTGGAAGACTACCTCACGAATTGTCTTAAGTTATTCCATTCGTCCTGTCTTACATGGTCTAGCGTGGATTACGCGCATTGGATGCTGCTCTTGAATCCAACAGCACATGATGCATCCGTTCATCTTTACACGCAATGGAGTCTAGTATCTTTCGGACAGTGGGTGAAGCAAACAAATGGCAGGTTAGGCGGGCCGCCGTTCATTACACCGATTGATTTGCTAAGAGAGAATCAGGCAGATTTCATCCAGAGGATGATGGCGCTTGATGTGGATTTGGGTAAACCGTAGCGGTCTTGGTTGAAATACTCTTGAAATCATAATACTCTTGGAGAATCTTTGAGAAAATGATACGGTGTGGAAAAGGAAATGAAGATAATAACAATGCAATAAAGTATAACTTTGCTCATGGCATTCTAAGGTATGATAAATGATAAAACAGGGATGTTTACTTATGGGGGTCAATTAGAGCGTAATATCCAGACAAGACAACTAACAAAACGAAAGGCTTGCCATGCCACATGACATTTTCATCAGTCACAGTTTTGGATCCGAAGACGCGCTGTTCAACACACTCAGTGCGCACATTGCCACATTTGGCTTCGTCGTGTTTGACCCGACACATCTGCGAGAGGCACTGCAACCCGTGAGGGCGCATCCAGATGATGTCAACGAGTTGCACAGTGCTTTCCGCCTCGCTGGACTTGAGCCACCCATTCACTTTGAGAGTGCAGACCCCAAACTGTTTGAGTTATTGTTGGATGAGTTGGGGAAACACCATATCTTCATGATCCTATGGTCTGTAGACTATTCGTGCAAGTACTGGACTCGTGTAGAATGGAAAGCCATTCTGGCTATGGGAAAGCGGTGCCTCATCGTTCAAGTTGATGAAACACCACTGGATGATGAACTCGCTCGCGCAGCAGCCAGTGGTCATATACCTTTTATCCCTTGGTCGGATTCGGAGCCATTGACAGAGGTTGTTCGTCATCTTGTTGCATTGTCTGAAGCGCCACATCAATCAGGCAGCCATCTGGGAGAAGTCATTGATCCAATAACCGGCATGGTGTTTGTCCGGCTATTACATCCCTACTTTGGTGCATTCGAGGTTGGCAAATATCTAATCTCTAATATAGAGGCAGGCGGCTTAATTCCTGAGCACGCCTCGCGACGATCAACCTGCTCCGATCATGACTACCAACCGGCGGTATTCCTCAATACGCTGGATGCAGAATTGCTTTGTAAGCGGCTAAATGAAATAGATCCGGCAAACACATATCGTCTGCCGACTGAGGTAGAGTGGGAATTTGCAGCACGGGCGGGTGATGTTACATGTTACGCTCACGCGGCCCAACTGAGGTTTGCTCCACTACGCGCTCGCACTTCAATTCGTGGTGAAGCTGGCTCTAATGAATGGGGTCTCACCGATATAATTGGGAATGTCGCTCAGTGGTGCAGTGATGATGCAGATTGGCAAGAGTACAATGGCTGGATTAGGCCAGTATTGCCGGTATCCATTGATGGAGAGCTTTGCATTTCCAAGGTAGTGAAGGGAGCGTGGTTTCGTGCTCGCAACCCAATCTATTTTTCACCCAGTTATTCTTTTCCGGAGCCCGCTCTGCTTCGTTCCCAAGCCGTCGGACTAAGGATCGTTCGGGAACGCCGGTCACAATTATCTCCAAACAGCTGGAATGACTGAACCGATTGACCGGAGAGTGTCGGCGGTTACGGCAAAGATTCTGTGAAACACAAATCCTTTTTCAGCCATCACCGCAAAAATATGGTACTAAGGATAATCATGCTCAGCAAACTGGAAGAAGCCCACCAGATTCTCGTCACAACTGGCGTCTGAACGCTCCTCCCCATGCCAACACCACTCCGCTCTTCGGCTTCCTCCGCCACCTCATCGCCCTGCTCGAATCGCAACCGGCAACTCCCTTCCTCAGCCTGCACGTAAATTCCGTCGAAAATCTCGAATAAAATCAGTTGTTATAATCAGCAGACCCTCATTAAAAAGAGGTTGACTCAAAAGTAAAATTACGCTCTAATAGAGTGCTTATTTTACTTCTTTCTTGACCTCCAGTACGAATAAAAAAGGCTGTCTCATCGCTTTTGAGACAGCCTTTTTTGTGTGAATTTCAAGATTTAATTTTCAAATGGACATAATTTATTAATGCCCCCCTACCCATAAAATTCAAGGAGAAGTTTCCTCTTTTCACCAAGTGTTTGTTCTATTTCTTGATCAATTTGTTTACCCCATTGAACAATTTGGCTATTAATGTCATTAATTATCGATTTCGTTAATCCAAATTGTTGCTGGGCGGAAAGTAAGACCTTGGCTTTATCAAGTTGCTCCGTAAGGACATTTACAGTGACTGTATTTCCATCCGGCAAATATACCGTTGGATCAGAATACCTTACCGAATCAGGCCTATAATAAAACAATTCGCTACTTCCTGTGAAGGGAAATTGGACTTCGACAACAGTTATCCTTCTCTGTCCCCCAAATGGATTAATGTAATTCGGTTGATCAGTGATGATTTCACTTCTATGTCCCAAAATAACAGGATCTTGAAAAGTCACCGGATGTAGTATAATCTGATTCCTAATCGCTTCCTTTGTCCTTAAAAATATGTTGTCTTCCTTAACATCTGTAACACATAGATTTTCCAGTCTATCCTTGAGTTCATTACGCTTTTGTTGAAACAATCCCATGATAAACTTAATTCCATCAATAGTAGTTTTGTTTTCCATAATAATTAATTTCGTTCGACATTTATTAATTCTCTGGATTTCCGCATGAAAGGAAACCTCTTTGCGAAGGTTTCAATTGCCATGCCACGAAACAAACCTGACATATTGTCTTAACATTAATGTCCATTTTGTACCCCATTTGTACCTCAAACCCATAACAACTTGATATAGAACACGAGTTACTTTCTGCGTGGGCAAATAGGCTGCAAATCAGGTACATATATTTAATATTTTAATAATGAAGTCCTTACAGCTTCAAAATTGTTCCCAACCCCGAAGAGAACAAAATCGAAGAGCAAAATCCGCTTTTGAAGGTTGAACCTGAAAACCCCTTGCTCATTCTTTTGAGTGACTCAGACGGTTCTGCCCTCGCCTATCCACTTCGGGAGGCATTGTAAATCTGATATTAAAAAAATATTCCTATAGTTTTGTACAATTTAGAATTTATTTTGCAATTTTGTACAAGAATATAAAACCGACCGCATGATTAAGAGAGAAATAAGCCAAAAGATTCTTGATCTGGCAGAAAAGTTTCCTGTCATAACGGTTACCGGACCCCGGCAATCCGGAAAAACAACCCTTCTAAGAAACCTTTTTGGGGACCTGTTCTATGCTTCGCTTGAAAATCCGGATACCCGAATGTTTGCTCTACAGGATCCCAAAAATTTTTTGCAACAGTATTCGAATGGCGGTATCATTGATGAAGCACAGCTGGTCCCGGAGCTTTTCTCTTACATACAAGGAATCGTTGATCAAAGCGGCAAAACAGGTCAATTCATCCTGTCAGGCTCGCAAAGCTTTTTACTTCATGACCGGATTTCCCAGTCGCTTGCCGGCAGGACGGCTATCTTCCGCCTCCTCCCCTTCTCATTCTCGGAACTTCAAAAGGCTGATCAATTGTTACCTTCTTATGAAGCTAATATCTTTCATGGCTTTTTCCCAAGGCTTTATGACAAAAAGATAGATCCGCCCGACTTCTATCCAAATTATATCCAGACTTACCTTGAACGCGATGTGAGGTCATTGCAGAATATCCATGATCTGAATCTTTTCGTCCGCTTCCTTGGTTTGTGCGCCGGAAGAGTGGGCCAACTCCTGGATTATACTTCGCTGGCAAATGATTGTGGAATCAGCTATAATACTGTCAAAGCATGGATCTCTGTCCTGGAAGCCAGTTATATCTTATTCCTGCTTCAGCCACACCACAGTAATTTCAGTAAACGGCTGGTCAAAAGACCAAAACTCTATTTTTATGATACCGGGTTATGCTGTTCTCTGCTTCGAATAGAAAAGGTAAGCCAATTAACCAACCATTACTTAAAGGGATCTCTCTTTGAGAACCTGATCCTGTCTGAACTTTTAAAACGACGTTATAACCAGGGGAAAGCATCCAATCTCTATTTCTGGAGAGATCATCGCGGGATGGAGGTTGATTTGATCATTGAAAATACGGATGGTCTTATCCCTGTCGAAATCAAATCGGCCAAAACCTGGAATCGTGATTTTTTCCTGAATCTTGAAAAGTGGAACGGTTATTCGGGGAATCAACCCGAAAACTCCCATGTTGTATATGGCGGAGGTGAATCGGTTCAAACCTCCTCAGGGATGCTGCATTCCTGGAAATCACTGGATTTTACGCCGTGGTATGTAATTCGTGACGCGAAAAATGGTTAATATTGTGTAACAAATGTCACCTCATATGAAGACTTACCAAATTCAGATTTCACTGAAAAACATCTCTCCCAAGATATGGAGAAGGTTGTTGATTCCGGCTGATCTCCCGCTGCAGGACTTTCATAAAGTCATCCAATCCAGTATGGGATGGTGGAACAGCCATCTTCATCAATACATAAAAGACAGGAAGTATTACCTTGAGAAAACCGAAGACGATGATTTCTGGGATGAAATGGTTCATGTCGATTACTCAGAACTGAAAGTATCTGACCTGCTGAAGAAGGAAAATGACAAGATTGGCTATGAATATGATTTCGGCGATGGTTGGCTCCACGATATTGTCCTGGAGAAAATCCTTGATCCGGATCCAGGTGTAATTTATCCTCAATGTGTGGCCGGTAAAAGAAATTGTCCTCCGGAAGATTGCGGTGGACCTTATGGTTATTCTAATTTTTTAAAGATCATTTCCAATCCCAGGGATAAAGAGTACAAGGAAATGATTGAATGGGCAGGGGGCAAATTTGATCCTGAATCATTCGACAAGGAAGCCATCAATGATCTTCTGAAAGAAGATGATTTTGGAACCCCTTCATTCTGATTTATCTGACAGGATATCTCCCTACCCGTATTTCTGGACTTCCATCAAGACTTCTGATAATTAGGGTACAGATTCCTAATATGCATAAAATAAAATGTCAAAACTCGGTACAGAAAAAAATCCGGCCATAATCAGGGTCCGGACAGAAGAAAGCGGAAGCGGTCGAAAATACAAACACTGTTGCGTGATATAACATGGAGACTCAAATTCAAAATTTTGGCCGTCCGGAAATGGCTAAGCTAAGTTCAGAAATTCAATCAGCACTTGATAAAATAAAAGAAAAATACGGACTTGCTGAATTATCAATCGATTCCATAACCTTTAGCTTGTTTTCATTTTCCGGGAAAATAACAGGAAATGTGCCTGAACACCGCAACTTCGCTGAAACATATGCATTGGAGGAAGCGAAGTACTTTGCCATGCAAAATGGGCTTCCAGAGGATATTCTTCAGAAGAAATTTGTTAGCAACGGGAAAAGTCATACAATAATCCGTATTGAGACCAGAAATCCCAAATACCCTATTATTACACATTGTGATGAAGATCAGCAGAATTACAAATTTACTGTTCAAATCGTCAAGGAGATTTTATCCCGAAATGCATTTGCCTGATGAGTAAGTATTGGTTTCTTAAGCCATTTTTTGTACCCCATTTGTACCTCGTACTCACAACTACCTGATCCTAAGCACGTGTTACTTTCTGCGTGGGAAAGTAACCGCCACAAAACGAACACATAACCAAAACTGTATAAGTAACGTAAAGCCCAGTAAATATGGGCTTTTTTAATTATTATTGTTAATATCTTTTACGTACCGTTAGTGCATAGTTCAGCATGAATCTGTACCTTTTGTGGACAAGTCAATGGTTTTTATCATCTCAAGCCGATGTAGGTTGACCACCTCTTTTCTTTGATTGTTAAAAGGTTGAAGTAGTCAACAAAAATCGGCGGAAGGCAGTCAGGGTGTCCGACCTGTCCAGCCTGGTTTCTTTGGCATTGGATGGCATTTTTTCCTTTTCCAGTGTTCCCATTAAATTCATTACCCTGTTCGGACTTTCAATGACCCTGATTGCTTTTTTTTACCTGATTTATGTTATAACCTGGGGTTTGCTGCATTCAAAAGAAGCAACCGGCTGGTCCTCGATTTTAGCCTCGGTTCTTTTTTTCGCAGGTTTGCAAATTCTGTTCCTTGGTGTTTTAGGACAGTATATCGGACGGATATATGAAGAAATCAAATTCAGGCCGCTCTATTTTGTTGAAGAGTTAACCGGGTTTGCGATTGAAAAAGAGGCTGCCACATAACCTTTGGGACAGCCTCCTGATCTGTTGATTACCGACCCCTGGTGTTAATTGGAGAATGCCAGTGGAATTAACACCTTCACACTGATATTCCTTCCCATATTGAAAACACCGACCCTTCCTGTCGTATAGTTCACCGGATAGTATTTAAACCGGCTCATATAATCCATATATGGCGTGTCGAACAGGTTGTTTACCACCAGGTACAGTTTGCAGAAGGTATGGCCCTTGCTTTGCAGATCTCCGCCGATACCTGCATTGAATAAGACATACCCTGCAGTCGCCGCCTTGCTTGCTGCATATTCATATGGTGTCTGGGCAGTATTCAATCCGGTGTAGATTGCATATTGCTGGTAGATATTGCTTTGCTGGAAATAATCGGCCATGCCAAAATTCACATAAACATTCCGGATCCCCTTGCCAATCCTTTTAATGTGGAATTTCAGGTCGGCGGTAATCCTTGCCGGGGGAACAAAAGGAAGGTGTTTCGTCGAATCAGGAACACCTTTCAATCCGCCATTGACATAACTGGCCGAGGTAAACAGTTCCAGCCACGGTACCATCGAGGGATGAATATCAAGGGATAATTCCCCGCCGTACAGGTTTGCTTTTCCCTGCACATATTTATAAACGGGGGCTGCCCCAAGACCTGCTGCATTGAGCGAATTGTTGATAGAATCTCCGCCGAAAACACTTTTCAGGCCGTTGGCATAAATAAAATCATTGATGCTGTTATAGAATCCATCCAATTCAAAGCTTATGTCTTTGGAATTGATTCCGAATGCGATATCTTCTTCAAAACTCGTCTCGGGCTTTAGCGAAGGATCGCCGATTTCATAAACAACGGTTCCGTCGTGAACCCCGTTTGCACCGCACTCGGCCACATTGGGCGCCCGGTACCCCCTGGCAATATTTCCTTTCAGGTAAAGCGTTTTTGTGAGGTTATACGCAGCACCGGCGCTGAAGGAGAAGCCGCTGAAGTTTGACTTGAAGGCCTCAAACTCATGAATCGCGCCGGGAGTAAAAGCCGGTACGGGAGATTGCAAACTGTCAACCCAGTGATCAATCCCATTGAAAATTCGCGTGTCATATCTGATCCCCCCGCTGAGTGTCACTTTCCCAAGCGTTTCATTTGCAATGATAAATGCTCCGATCTGGAACAGGTTGTAATTCGGTATCAGCATCAGCGTTCCCAGGCTTTGGGATGCCTGGTAAAGACCATTGACCCCGCCTGAAATATTGAACCCTCCCATCCGGGGAGAAATATAGCGGACATCATATGTCAGCCCGTTTGATGAATAATAAATATCGGAAGTATTGGGAATGGTCGGGTCGTTGTTCTCCTGGCGCTGGTTTTTCTGAAAGGAAAACAACCCTGTGATTCTTCCTTTGCCAATGGCGATGCTGTTATCCCATACAACTTTCGTGTGACGGATATGCTGGTTGATGACCAGGGGGGTATAGGACCTGAATTGCTGATTGGTTGGAAAAACATAGGTGGGTGTTCCCCCGTTTAAAGCTGGATAGGATACAACCATTACCTGCGTTCCGGTCAATGAATCCCGTGTTCCGTCAACGATCCCGGTCGCCATATCGAAGTAGCTTGCATGAAGCTGGGTATATCCCCAACTCCTGTGAATGCCCACCGTTCCTTCGATATTGAAGTTGTTGAATTGTGAATTCAATACATAACCGTCATATTTATCCTGGTAGGCATGTGCCATGGTGTAATCCACCCGTCCGCTCCAGGAAATTCCTTTTCTGGTCCCTCCGAGGTATAGCATGTTGCCTGCCAGGCCGTTGTTTGACTGGTAATTGAACAGTACATTGCCCTGGATCTCTCCCTCCGGCAAAGGTTTCTCGGGAATAAGGTTTATCACACCTGAAATGGCATCTGATCCATAGGATAATGAACCCGGCCCTTTGAGTATTTCAACCCTGTTCACCGCATCCGGATCTGCTTCGATGCCGAATTCATCAAACCATTGCTGATCAACCTGCATCACCCCGTCGTTGATGGTAAGGACCCTGTTGTAACCCAGTCCGCGGATGACCGGTTTTGAGATGCTTTGTCCGTTCGTCATCGCCGAAACACCCGGAACAGTGGCGACTGCGTCGATCACATTTGTTGCTGAATGTTCATTGAGGTATTGGTTTGTCACCTGGATGACCGTCAATGGCGTTTTTGACGGATCCATCGCCGACGAATTTCCGGTAATTACAACCTCCCGGAGTTCTGTATTCGACGGGGAAAGAATAAAATTTTCCGAAACATCCTTTTCAATATCAACTAAGGCGTTTTTTATTGCATATCCCAGTAAACGAGCCTGAACAAGATAGGTTCCGCCGGGAATGTTCAGGATCGTATACAATCCGTTTTTATCTGCTGTAGCACCTGTTTTCAGGTCAGGGATATAAACATTTGCGTTTGGGATTGGTTTACCATCCGCGAAATCGGTAATTGTTCCACTCAGTTTGTTTTGTGAAAAACCAATGGTTGATATGAAAAGTGAGATGAGCAATACGATATATGTTTTCATAATATTATTTTTTATGGTTAAAATAATATGCTGTAAATAGCAATAAACCAGGAAACAACAGGATGATATGACTGGTGAAGAATCAGGAAAAGTGCATGATCAGGGCATGATTATGCCTGACTATCCGTAATTTTCATCAGAATTTTTGGAAATTTCGGGGGATGGGGAACCGTATTCAGGACGGTTTTAAATGGGTTTGTGAAATACCGGGGATACCTGATGATACATTGGCCGGGTTTTAATAAATCCTGGTGACCGTTGACCAGGGCCTGCAGGAGAAAATGAGGACAAAATGACAGTAGTTGTTTTGACCCTTCCCGGGAGCCGGGCGTGGAAGCAAATGTTTTAATCCTTTCAAATCCTGCAAGCAGCCGGTCTTCCTGCCTGTCATTCAAACAGTAGTAAGAAATGATGTTGCCATGAACTGATTCGCTGACGACGTCATATAATTTTCCGTAATAGGAGAATTCATCCCGATCCAGTTTTTTAAAATTCCTGTTTGTTTCAGGGTTACGGATGCTGATGATTATAAAAAGCTCCTTATGAAAACCCGAATGGATCATCGCCCTGGTCTCATAACGGATGACCGATTGGTTTACCCTGTAGACAAAATAATATCCTATGGTATTGATTAGAAATACCATAAGAATAAAAATGGAGAAAATCTGCTTACATGTTTTCACTCTGATATCCTGCTACGGTATGCAAATATATACCCGGTTTTGCAATATTATAATTTATATTGAGAATATTTCTAAATTATTTTATGCCAGGGCAGCATTCATTCGAGTCCATGGCGAATAACCTGCCTCCCTCTAATGGCTGGCCAGGCAATGACCGGAAACCGGAATGGTTTGTCCCTGTTCATTTAGATCCCGGCTGCTTGCAGTGCTGCGATGATCTCCCCTGCCGGTTCAATCCCGATGGAAATCCTGAGAAGCTCGGGGTGCAACCCCATCCGCATAAGTTCTTCCCGTCCTGCAGGTTTTTTTACTTTGTCGTAATGCGCCAAATATACATACGGCATGGCCAGGGTGAACTCTGTACCAAGGCTCGGGCCTTTGGGCAGGTTAAGTTTGTCGTAGTAACAGGCAAGTTCTTTTTCAAATACGACGGAAATCAGCCCCGGCAAAGCATCCGGATGTTTCCGGATCTTTAAGAAATTTTCATATGACTTTGGATGTAAAACCGAATATACCTCTTTTACAGCCGGGGATTTTGAAAGATATTCAATGATCCTTTTTGTGTTTCCCGAAATCACGCGCACTCTTTCTTCATACCCGCCGATATTTTGCGCAAGTCTTGATTCATCCCCGGGATAAGGGTCGATGATGTTTGGTTCCAGCAATTCTTTTGCAGCCCCGGCAAACGCGCCCGCAGGATTTACAATTACGGCACCCATCAGCACATCACCTTTCCCGCAGGCGAATTTGGTGAGGCTTTCGATGGCGAGGTCGCAATACGGCAAAATATTTAAATTATGGGCGGTCCCGATGGTTGAATCGACAACCAGGGGAATGCCATATTTCATGCAAAGTTCATGCAGTCGGGGCAAAGGAGGGCATTCGAGCAAAGGATTGTTTGGGATTTCAGTAAAAACAGCGCCAATGGTACTGAAATCTTTGACGATTATTTCTTCGAGCCGTGCAAAATCAGTTACAGAAGTTACCGCGATGCTGTCATTGCTGTATTTCCTGATGATTTCCAGGGTATCGACGTAAAGCCAGCCTGCCTGCAGGATGGTTTGCCTCCGCGTATTCCTGTTCAGCCCGGCAATGGCCTCAAATGCCGCGTAAACAGCATTCATCCCGCTGCTGCATAAAAAGAGGTTCTTTGTGGAACCCGTATCATAAGCCTGGCATAATTCTGTTTTAATTGCGTCGGATGCACCGGTTTGTTCGTATAGGTCTTCCTCCTGCTTTGCGGGAATCAATCCCCTGGAAAACAATAAATCTTCCGCCTTTCTTGAAGAGAGGAGTATCCCGGTATGTTTAATAAATTCCTGAATCTCCTTGAGCCGGGGATTGTCCGTGCCGGTCAGCAGAAAAACTGAGCCTTCTTCTTCGATGAATTCAAATGAAGTATTAAATTTCCGGCCGGCAATGGCAAGCGCTTTACGGGACATTAAAGGCAACATTTCCATTCCCTCCGGGATCCGGTGTCTCTTCCTGAGATAAACCAATAATTTTTCAACCAGCTTGTTCATGAAAAAACGGGGGTACCCGGACCTCATTTTGCCGGTAACCCCGGGATCATTTTCCTCATAGCCGATCACGTCGGCCATGGTGGGCAGGCTGACCGACACTGCGTGCAAATTATTTAACGGGAGCGGCGACCCGACCGGGATGGGTTGCAGGTATGGATTCATGATTCAGCGTTTTATTTTAAGGCGTGCATAATATCATCGATCAGGTCCTGGGTATCTTCAAGTCCGACCGAGATTCTCACCGTGGCCCTGGTAAGGCCAATTTTGACAAGGTCGGCTTCAGAAAAGGTTGCGTGGCTCATCTTTGACGGAATTTCCATTCTCGAATCGGAAGATCCGAACGAAGGTTTTTCCCCGAATAATTCTGATTTCCTGATCATTTCTTCTGCCTTTGATTCGGAAACAAGGTTCACGGTGAACACCGCCGGCATAATCTTCATTTGCTTCTTTGCAAGGTCATATTGCGGGTGATCAGGCAGCCCGGGGAATTTCACCTGCACCACATCCGGGTGTGTTGCCAGGAACATTGCAATTTTCAGCGTGCTCTGCTCCTGTATTCTCATCCGGTAGGGCAGCGTTGGCAATCCAAGCGATACCAGGAACGCATCGAAGGGACTCTGGGCTCTTCCTTCGGCGTTCGATAAATACCTGACTTTTTTCACCATATCCGGATCCTTTGAAACGATGGCCCCTGCGGTGACACTTCCATGGCCGGAGACAAATTTCGTGGTGGAGAACACCGAAAAATCGGCGCCGAAACCGAGCGGTTGTTGCGATGCAAACGTGGCCAGGCTGTTGTCAACGGCAAAAAGGATTCCGTACTTTTTTGCCAGTGCGGCAATCGCAGCCAGGTCAAGGATTTTCATCCCGGGGTTGGTGGGTGATTCACACAGGATCAGTTTATAATCCCCCTGCGTGATAACCTGCTCAACCTCATCCGGTTTTGAAAAATCAACATAGCTGGTTCTGATGTTGTTTTTTTCCTTCAGTACATCCAGCAGCCGGTAGGTGCCCCCGTAGCAATCCTTCTCCACCAGCACAGCATCCCCGGTCCTGAGCGTAACGTCAAACAGCAGGGCCAGGGCGCTCACCCCGGTGTTCGTGCAGGTACAGCCGGCACCTCCTTCGGCCCTGGAGAATATATTCTCCAGGGCGTTCCGGGTGGGGTTGTCCGACCGTGAATAGTCATAAATCCTGTCATTCCCCTGCTGCCTTTTCAGATCGAATGTGGCGGTGTTATAAATGGGAAGATGGGAGGCTCCCTTGTCATCGGGAACGTCACAGTAATGGACAATGTTTGCAAGCAGGGTTTCGAGTTTCACAGCAATTGTTTAGGTTTCATGACAACAAAAGTATGGATTTCAGGGATTGGAACCGTTGCGACACATCACATTAACCTGCAAACCATCGTGATGGGCGCTTCCCCGGTTTCAGCCTACCTTGTCGTTCAACGATGCGACAGGGACCTTACTTTGCAAACAATTCATACATCGCAATTTCCGACGAATAAATAAAGTCGGAAGCCATGGGTTATTCTGAGCCTTTATGTTTGAACGGGAGTCCGGGCAATCTGGCATACAGGGCAAGTAATTGAAATACTCTGTCTGTAATCTTATCTGCAGGCACCTGTTAAAGCTTGTAATCGTTCACCTCTTTCGGGTGGCAGTTGTTGATGAAACTGACGGCCGCCACGTTCTCGGCGCGGCCTTTGCGGATGAAGATATCAGCGCTCAGGGTATAGGCATCGCTTCGGTTTGCATCATACAGCAACAGGTAGCCGATCAGGATGTTGGCCGCCATTTCGACCAGCCTGCGCGAATGGAAATCGAAATACTCGTTGTCGTTGTATTCGCTGATCTTCTCGACGGTTTTGGCAAACTGCTCGGTCATTTTTTCAAGCGAGCTCCTGAGGTATTCCAGTTCACGTTTCACCGGGAAGGTTGCCCTGTCGCGCATGGCGGAAAGATACCCTCCATTCCCCACGTAGCGGATGGCTGCGACCACCTGCAACTGCGAGGTGCCTTCATAAATCGAGGTGATCCTCGCATCGCGGTATATCCTTTCGATCGGGAAGTCTTTCATGTAACCGGTACCGCCGAAAATCTGGATAGCATCATAGGCGATCTGGTTGCAAGCCTCACTCGAATACAGTTTCAGCAGCGGGGTGAACATGTCGGCAAGCTTCTGGTAGGTTTTGGCCTCCTGGCGTTCGTCGGCCTCGGGTTTGCGCTCCCTGAAAGCAAAATTGTAGCATTTGTAGAGGTCCACATACCGGGCCGTTTCGTAAAGTAGCGATCGCATCCCGTCGATCTTCACCTTCATGTTGGTGAGCATCTCGTAAACAGCCGGGTACTTGATGATCGATTTCCCGAACTGTTCGCGTTCCGTGGCATATTTGTAAGATTCGCGGTAAGCAGCCTCGGCGAGGCCGACCGACTGCGACCCCACACCCAGCCGTGCTGAATTCATCAGCGACATGACATATTTGATAAGCCCGAGCTTGGTATCGCCGATGAGTTTTGCAGGCGCATGGCGGAATACCAGTTCGCAGGTCGGGGATCCCTTGATCCCAAGCTTGTTTTCAATGCGCCTGACGGTAACTGCCTTATCCTTCCGGTCGTAAACGAAGAGCGAAAGTCCGCGGGCATCGGTTGTTCCCTCTTCTGATCGTGCAAGGACCAGCGAAATGTCGGCATCGCCGTTGGTGATGAAACGCTTGACCCCGTCGAGCAGCCAGCGGTGACGGTGGGTGTCGTAGGTAGCTTTCAGCTGTACCGCCTGGAGGTCGGAACCCGCGTCGGGTTCGGTAAGGTCCATGGCTGCCGTGGCCCCCTTGTTGAAACGGGGCAGGAATTCATCTTTCAGTTCATCGGAGGCAAATTCGAGGATGGTCTCTGCGCAGTCCTGCAATCCCCAGATATTTGCAAATCCTGCATCGGCGCGCGAAACGATCTCGCCCGACATCACGTAGGGAACATGGGGCATGTTCAGCCCGTTGTATTCGCGTGGAAGTGTGAAACCTACCAGGCCCGCCCTGACCAACGCATCGTAGTTCTGCCGGGTGCCGGGTGCGTAAATCACTTCGTTTTTCACAAGCTGCGGACCCTCCTTGTCAACCGATTCGGCATTCGGGGCAATGATATCCCCGCTGATCGCACCGATGATCTCCATGATCTTGTCGTAACTGTCGATGGCATCTTCGAAATCAAGCGGCGCGAAATCGAATTTGTCTTTCTGGTTGTAATCTGACTCCTTCAGTTTCACAATCCTGGCCATCAGCGGATGGGTAAGGTGAAACCTGAGATGTGGATTGTCGGTATAGAAATTTTCCATGATGGTGTTTACTTCGAGTTTTTCCTGTAATACTTGATCATTTTGGGGATTACATCGGCCACGCTGCCGATGATAGTATAATCGGCGATCTGGTTGATGGGGGCGCCTGCATCGGTGTTGATCGAAATGATCTGGGCCGACTGGTCCATGCCGGCGCGGTGCTGCACCGCCCCCGAGATGCCGCAGGCGATGTAGAGTTTCGGTCTGACAGTGACTCCCGTCTGTCCAACCTGGCGCTCGTGTTCCACAAACCCGGCATCCACGGCCGCGCGCGAAGCGCCCACCTGTGCACCCAGGATTTCGGCAAGGTCGAACAGCAGCTTGAAATTCTCTTTTGAACCCACCCCGTATCCCCCGGCTATGATCACCTGCGAATTTTTGATGTCGATCCTGCTCTTCTCCAGGTGCCGCTCGATGATGGTAACGGCGAAATCCTCGTCCCTGAGGATGCTCCTCGCATCCATTTTTATGAGTTTCCCTTTGTATTTCACGGAGTAAGCCTCCTTCTTCATCACCCCCTCGCGCACGGTGGCCATCTGCGGCCTGGTTTCGGGGTTGATGATCGTGGCAATGATGTTGCCGCCGAATGCGGGCCTGATCTGGTAAAGCAGGTTTTTGAATTCGGTCTGCGTCTTGTTTTCGAAATGGTCCCCGATTTCCAGGCTGGTGCAGTCGGCGGTCAGGCCGCAGCGGAGCGCCGAGGCCACCCGCGGGGCAAGGTCGCGTCCGATGCTGGTGGCGCCGAACAATACGATCTCCGGGTGTTCTTTTTTGAACAACTCGATGATGAGGCTGGTGTGCGGAAGCGTTGTATAGGGGAAGAGCTTTTCATCGTCGGCATAATGGATCACATCCACGCCGAAGGGGTAGAGCAGGGCCTCCGGTTTGACAACCTTATGCCCGATGACAACGGCTTCGAGTTTAACTTTCAGGTCGTCGGCCAGTTTCCGGCCTTTCGACAGCAGCTCAAGGCTTACATCGGCAATCGACCGCTCTTCGGTTACTTCGCAATAAACAAATATATTGTTCACAGTATAATGATTTTCAGTGGATAACCTGTTTTTCTACCCGATGATGTGGCTGCTGATGAGCGTCTGCATCAGTTTTTCGATATCCTTATCGGAATTGCTGAGGATTTTCGATTCCTTGTGCTGGAATACCACGTTTTCAATCTTTTTCACCTTTGTAGGTGATCCCGACAACCCGAGGCTTTCGGGATCGGCTTTCAGGTCTTCCGCCGACCACTCCTCGATGAGCAGGTAGGGCCGTTCGTTATAAAGTTCGGTATAGTCCTTGGTTTCATTCTGCAACTCGGTTATGGTGCGGGCATGCTTGTATTTCATCAGCAGCTTGCCGATCCGGTGGCGGCAGGGAGGCGCCGAACTGTGCACCGTGATGAGGGCCGGCAGGGTGGAGTTCACCACTTCCACTCCCCTCTCAAGCCGGCGCTTGACGATGATTTTCTTCGCGTCAAGCGAAAGGATCTCTTCCGCATAGGTAATCTGCGGGATACCCAGCTTCTCGGCTGTTTGCGGGCCAACCTGGGCGGTATCACCGTCGATCGCCTGGCGCCCGGATATCACCAGGTGGTATGGGGCCAGCTTCTTCACCGCGAGCGACAACGCATAGGAAGTGGCCAGCGTGTCCGAACCGGCAAACTTGCGGTCGGTGATCAGGAAGCCATGATCGGCGCCCCGGTACATGGCCTCGCGTATGACCTCGGCGGCACGGGTGGGTCCCATGGTAAGCAGGATCACCTCGGCATAGGGAATCTTATCCTTGATGCTGAGCGCCTGCTCCAGCGCATGAAGATCATCAGGGTTGAAAATGGCCGGCAGGGCTGCCCTGTTCACCGTACCATCGGCTTTCATGGCATCCTTGCCTACATTTCTTGTATCGGGGACCTGTTTGGCCAGAACTATGATTCGGAATCGCATAAAAAAAACCAGGTTACGATTGGTTATGTTTATATTCAGTTTTCTGAAAGATGATCAGGCTGCAAAATTACGATTTTAGGCTATACAAACAATAAAATAATTCATATATGACTAATAATCAAATTCTTAAATATGACATTAGTGACATATTTGACTATCATCAGATATGAATGCATACGGCTGTCCAAAGTTCGCTGTTAAATGATTCCGGAGACCTTTCATCATAAAATTGATCTGTTCGAAGGAGCTTTGTATTTCTTCGGAAAAACCACCAGGCAACCTTTGTATCCCTGGAAAAGATTATTGAAATTTATCATAATTCACAGAAGGATGATTGTAACGATCCGGAGAACATGCATCTAACATGATGCAATTCAACTTTTACAAATGCAAGTTGATCACATCGCACGGAATGAAAAACGAGTAATTTTGAACGACCTGCAATTCCTATGACAACCTGAATAATATCCCATGAAAAATAACAAAATTGAAGCATTTGCGGCACTTGAGCAAGGTGTATATGCAGCGTTGGAGACCTATTCGAACGTTCACCGTGGCAGCGGACACAACTCGCTGGTGACCACCCGGTTATTCGAGCAGGCCCGGGACATCGTCCTGGATTACCTTGGGCTGGATAAAAAGATATTTGTTCTCATCTTTTCATCCCCGGCCGGGGCAGCAGCGCTCAAGTCGCAACTGGAAGATAAAAATTACCAGTGTCTGACAGGCGCGGAAATCTGTTTGCCGCTGGGGATATGTGCCATGGCCATCAAAAAAAATGCATTGCCGAAAGGCGCACCTTCACGAACGGGCGGGGGAACAGCCAGGCTTACCGCCCCCGGCTGGATCATATGGGCAGGCGCGCCGCAACGTTTTGAGGCCGGCACACCCGCCATCATCAATATCATTGCATTTGCCAGGGCATTGCAAATAATCAGGCAATACGGATTTAACCCCTTCGCCGACGCGGATTCCGAACCATGCGATGCTGCCGGGATACTTTACCACGATGAGCTTGAGGCATATACCGGACGACAACTGCTCGGAGAACTCAGGAAAAGCCACATTGGCCGGAATCATCCTGTCCCTACCCGGGAGGGCTCCAGTCCATTCATCAACCTTGACAATGCCGCAAGCACCCCTACCTTCACCCCCATCTGGAATGCGGTTCGCCGGACCTGGCGGCAGCCCCGGCCATGTCAGCGGGAACTCATCCGGGAGGTACGGTCCATTTGTGCCAAAGCACTGGATGCCTCCCCCGATAACTATGACGTCATTTTCACTTCCAATACGACCGAAGCCATCAACCTGGCTGCCGAAAGCCTCGGCCGGGAGCCTGCAAACGGTGAGGAACGGGTTGTGATCACTACCCTGCTGGAACACACCTCGAACGACCTTCCATGGCGCTTATTGCCCGGCCATGAGATGATCCGGCTGTCCATTGATGGTGACGGCGTCATCGATTTGAGGCAGTTGGAGGCATTGTTATTTGCCTACAACCGGGATGGCCGGTATGGAAATAAGATAATCAGGCTCGTGGCAGTGAGCGGCGCATCGAATGTGCTTGGCATATACAACGACATGGCGGAGATCAGCCGCATCGTTCATGAATACGGGGCGCGCCTGCTGGTGGATGCAGCCCAATGGGTAGCTCACCGCAAGGTCGATATGGAAAAATGCGGGATCGACTACCTCTGTTTCTCCGCCCATAAAGCCTATGCGCCGTTCGGAAGCGGAGCGCTGGTTGTCAGGAAGGGACTGCTTGCCTTCGACAAGGCTGAAATGGAGGTGATCAGTTCTTCGGGCGAAGAAAACGCCGAGGGGATTGCAGCCCTGGGCAAAGCCCTGGTGCTCCTGCAACGGGTTGGCATGGATGTGATCATGGATGAGGAGCAGGCACTGACCCGGCGTGCCCTGATCGGAATTGTGCAGATACCCGGCATCCGGATATATGGGATAAAGGACCCTGATTCACCCCGGTTCTCCCAAAAGGGCGGTGTCATCGTATTCAGCATGAAGGGCATGATGCCCGACAAACTGGCCAGGGAACTCGTACAGCGAGGGGGCATCGGCGTGCGGTATGGTTGTCATTGCGCGCACCTGTTGGTCAAGCATCTCCTGGGCGTAGGTCATGGCCTCGAACGGTTCCAGCGCATACTCCTGACCCTCCTGCCGTGGGTGAACCTTCCCGGGGTTCTCCGGGTTAGTCTTGGCATCGAAAACACCGAAGAAGATGTTGACACCCTAATCCGCGTGCTGGGCGAAATTGCCGGGAACCCAGCGGATGCGGATGACAGGTCATCCTCTTCAAAACAGGTTAAACGGACTCCGTTGATAAAGAAGGATTTAAAAAACAGGATGACCAGTTTTGTGGTCGCGGCGGCCGGGAAGGTTTTTCAATAAATGTCAATATTATTTAACATTGTTTCATCAAACACGCCACGTGAACGGTGTATTTTAAATCAGTTCGTGCCGGGGATTAGTTTTACCAGGAGTACATCATGGGGTGCCAGGATTCCTTTGAGGTTTTCGCCCGTGGCCCCGATGACTTTGTGCTTCCATAAATCCCGGATTGTAAAAATACCATCAACCGGATAGGTTGCATTCGTGCCGGCCATGAGGTCCTGATCAAAAGAGATGGTTCCTGATCCCCTGTTTAGCAGGCAGAAAGCAAATTCGCCGCGGTCAAGCGGCTTGAACCAAATTTCCAGGTCACCCTTTTTTACCCGGCGGATGGCCGATACCCCAAGGCGGTCCTGGTCAACAGCAATAACTTCCCCGTTGGTCAGGTTGGAAAGTGTTTCAGCGGACATATTGCGAACGTCGTTTCCTGCGATCAGGGGAGCCGAAAACATGGCCCACATGCTGAAATGCAACCTTTCCTCGGCTGGACTAAGTTTCCCGTTGCCGACCTGGAGCATGTCGGCATCGTTCCAATGGCCGGGCCCGGAGAAACTGCCAACTGCCGCCATACGGTCGATGATTTGAAGGATGCCCATTCCACCCCAGATGTTCCTGCCATCGAAACAGTTGATGATATCGGGAGTTGTCCGCCATAAATGACCAACATCCTTTCCCCATTCCCATGGCTTGTTTTTTCCCCACTCGCAGATGCTGAAAACCACCGGTCTGCCTGCCGTACACAATGCGTCGCACATGAGCTGGTAAGATGATACTGCATCCTGCGTCCCATGCGAACACCAGTCATATTTCAGGTAATCGCACCCCCATTCTGCGTATGTCAGGGCATCCCGGTACTCGAATCCCTTGCTACCGGGTCTTCCGCGGCAGGTGGAGGACCCCGCATCAGAATAAATGCCGAATTTGAATCCCAGGGCGTGAAGGTATTCACCTAAATTTTTCATACCACCAGGGAAACGCACCGGATCCGCCAGAATGTTACCTTTTGCATCCCTTGCTTTTTGCCAGCAGTCATCAATGATGATGTAAATATAACCCGCATCTTTCATGCCATTGGTGACCATGGCATCGGCGACTTCCCGTATGATTGTTTCATTGATGCTGCATTTGAATGCATTCCAGTCATTCCAGCCCATGGGAGGTAACAAGGCGAGGCTGTCAAACTTTTGTCCGTACAGGCTTGAAAAACAGAAAAATATCAAAATACTTGTGATGCCCGTTTTTATTCCTCTCATTGAAATTAGGTTGTCGGACTCAATGATCGTGTAAGAAAACATGCCGCCGGATCATACGAATGGCAAGGCAAAGGTAGTTTTTTCGGGTCAGCTTTCCATAATCTCCAGGTAAAAGTGAAATGTACTTTTTTTAAACCCTGTTCGCAGATGCCATCATATGAATTATTGAATGTAGCAGGAAACACAAAATTGAAAAAGGCTGCCCCGTGGTATTGAAGCAACCTTTTCCCGGAATGTTAACACATAGTTACCTGCTGATGATCAGCTTTTTAACAATCTCCAGACGGCTGTTTCGTATTACGATTGTATACAACCCACCCGCTGCCGGCCTGATATCAATAACCTGGTCAAGCCTGCCCGGAACCCGGACATTTTCCAATTCATAGATCCGCATGCCAAGGTTGGAATACACTTCGATATTTACAGCTTCGGTTGAGAAGTTGGTTAACGAGACAGTAAACCTCCCGTCATTTGGCACCGGGTAAACTTCAACATTCCCTGCCACCAGTTGTGGTTCCCCCACCATCAGGATATAATGATGGTGGGAAGAATCAGAACTGCAACCATTGAGGGTGACCACGGTCCAGTACCAGCCGGTCTGTGTGGCATGGAAAACCTTGCCTGTGGCACCGGGCAATGGAGATCCCTGGTAATACCATTGATTTCCGGCGGGTGCGCTGCTTGTGAGAATGTCTCCCGCAGTAGTCACCAGCGGAGTGGAAGGGATCGGGTTCACCGTCACGGTCAATGAGGGTGAAACGGTTCCGTTTCCGCAGGAATTGGAGGCATAAACAGCAATATTCCCTGAAACAGCGTTCATGCCATAATTAACCGTGATCGTATTGGTGGTGCTTCCGGAAACAACAGCAGCCCCGGCAGGGACACTCCATACGTAACTTGTTGCATTGCTGACCGGGGGTACGGTATAGATGACCCCAGTTGTTCCCTGGCATTCGCTCCCGGATCCTGAAATTGCCCCGGCCGCCGTTGGTAATGCATTGACAGTAACCTGGAAATTCGGTGAAAGGGCGCCGTTGCCACAAAGGTTGTTTCCTGCAACGGTGATGTTCCCTGATACGGCATTTGACTGATAATTTACAGTGATGTTGCTGGTGCCGTTGCCAGATGCAACTGAAGCACCCGGGGGCAGTGACCAGACGTAACTAAGTGCATTCTGAACCGGGCCAACGGAGTACGCAACACCAGTCATTCCGGCACAAATGGCCGCGGTTCCCGTAATAACTCCGGCTGCAGCCGGCAGCGGGTTTACTGAAATATTCAGTAGGGTTGGTCCTGATGCGTTGCATCCGTAGGTGTTGGTATAGGTCACCGCAACCCACTGCGCTCCTGTGCTATTCCAGCTTACCATGAGACTGTTTGTACCCTGGCCTGAAGTGATGGCTCCTCCAGCGGAGATCGTCCAGGTATAGTTTGACATTCCTGCCCCGGTAACGTAATTATAATACCCTGAGTTTACGCACAGGCTGGCAGTCCCGGTAATGGCAGGAACCGGCAACGGATTGACCGTAATATTAAAAGTTTTACCGGTACCGCTGCAGCTTGTACTCCCGTTGGTGAATGTCGGCGTTACAACAACCGTTGCGACAACCGGGGCATTCCCGGTATTTACGGCAGTAAAGGCTGCAATATTCCCTGCACCTGTTGCAGCCAGTCCGATGGAAGGAGTCGAGTTTGTCCAGGAATAGGTCGTCGTTCCGCCACTGTTGCCTGTCCCAAAGGTGATCCCTGCAGTGGTTGTATTGCTACACACGACCTGGTTTGCCGGCTGGTTGACTTGTGCCGTTGGATTCACAGTAATGGTAAAGGTTTTGGAAGGGCCTGAACAACTGATACCCCCGTTTGAATAGACCGGTGTGACAGTAATCGTGGCAATTGCCGGGGCAGTACCGCTGTTTGACACAGTAAATATGGCAATGTTGCCGGTCCCTGAAGCAGCGAGTCCTATTCCCGGATTATTGTTGGTCCAGGCGTAAGTGGTGGTTCCTCCCGTATTTGTGGTGCCGAAGATGACAGCCGTTGTGTTGCTGCCGTTGCAAACAACCTGGTTTAGGGGCTGGTTGACCTGCCCCAATGGATTAACCGTTACTAAAACCGAAGCAGTACTGGTGCATAAACCGGCATGATTCACAGTAACGGTATAGGTGCCTGCAGAATTGACGGTAACAGAGGAAGCGGTGGACCCGTTTGACCACAGGTAGGTGTTATTCACATTGGTTCCGCCTGCTGCAGTTAGGGTTACCGACCCACCCTGGCAAAAAGTAGTGTTCCCGTTCGTGGTAATTGTTGCCGTAAAGCCGGTGCAGATATCCAGGTCCAGGCCGGTTAGAACATCCGACCTGAATTTCCGCAGCCTGGCCACCAGGTCCTTTGCCGCAAAACCATCATTATATAACACAACATCCCCGCCATCAGTAACAACCTGCATCTGTGACAACGATAACTGAGAATTGGTATAGACAGGAATTAGTCCTTCCATTTTCAACACCCCGGTTGCCGCACTGGGCACCAGCACCGGCGCATCTGCCGCATACCCTGTCCATTTAAAAATATCGCAAGGCAGAATCTCCCCGGGATCTCCTGCAATCAGGATGTAGGTTCCATTGGAAAGCCTGATGATGTCCCTGATGCCCCGGTTACCCAGGTTCAATTCGATGGGAGCGCCAAATGTAGGGTTACCTGACGGATTGCCGTTATTGAACCAGGTCTCGAAATTCAGGATTGGAGCGATGACGGCGTTGGTGCGATTCGTGGTTGGCACCAGGGGAGCCCTCATGCCAAGATACAAGGTGGTGTTATCCGGTCCAAATACCATCCCTTCCAGGGAGAGTCCGTTGGGAGCCTTCGAATCGACACCAGCTGCCGCGGAAGCTGTAAAATTGTAACCGTTTGCATCTCCCCAGGCAAGCAGCGGGATCCGGAGATTCACATATCCGCCAAAGTTGAAGGCTGTGGAAGAACCCGTTCCTGTTACATTGGTGGCAAACAGGCGGTCGCGGTTCGGTTTGTTTGGAAAGGGAGAGGCACCGTTGCTCATGGAGCCTGACCAGTATTTCCTGGCGGATACCGATGGGCTCTGGGTTGCTGCCTCCACATCCACTTCAGGATGCGCCGGATCGGGCAGGGCCAGGTTTGATGAATAGTCATAGGAAACGAGCGGAGATCCGGATGCATATCTTGAATAGACATTGATGTAGTCAAATTCATCATCCCCGCTCATGTAATAATTGTCGTCGAGCGCTATCCCATCCGACGCATCCGACATTCCCGTGTGCCAGAAGGTACGGGCAGGAAAGATATCCGGCGTGCGGGCTGAGGCAGCATATGCGACCAGGTAGGTCGTATTGTTGACCCCGTCGCTCACCGTGACGGATATATTGGAATACCCGACACCTACGGGCGTTATTTTAAGGTTACGGATGGAACCTGTTCCTGTAAGTGCCAGGTTGGCGTTGGGCACGACGGCAGTGTTGCTGCTGGTTGCGGTCAGTGTCAGCCCCGGAGCGGCAGTTTCCGCGTCAAAGATGGCAAAATCAATTCCTGATATCTTACCCGGGTCCGTACTGTCGGCAATCACGCCGCTTAAGGTAAAAGGACTTGCGGGGGATATGGTTGCACCTCCATCAACATAATCAGAGGTTGTGGCAGTATTTATGGATATGGTGGGCGCTGTGTTGTCATTGTCCAGGATGCTGATGCTTTGTGAGGTTGTCAGCCCAAGTACCAGGCCGGCGGATGGGTTGCTGATCGTCAGGATGGCGATTTCCGTTGGTTCAAGAATGGCATCATCAACTACCGTAAAGGTCACAGTACCTGTAGCATATCCCGCCGGGATGGTGATGGTGGAATTGGAAAGGGTGTAATCACCGGTTGTTATTCCTGCACCTGAAACGCCGAGGGAAACTGTTTGCGTTGAAGTAACCGGGGAGGAAGCCCAGGCTGTCACCGTGATCGCCGTGGCGCCGGCTTCCGAACCGGTGTTGGTGCTGATGGTGAGATTAACGACCGGAATTCCGGAATCGACGGGTGAAAAGGAAATTCCTTTATAATAGACCCCTGTAACTGCGCTCACCAGTGTTGTTGACGGGGAACTTGCTGCAGACCCGTTATCGGTGATTTTGATCACCCTGTTGCCGGCGTTTTCAAAGGTAGTTGCGTACAATACAGGGGTGGCTGGTACCGAATAATCGGCAATTAAGCCATAGGCTCCGATGTTGGTTGTACCGGTGCCCAGGGTATAGGCCAGGCTCCAAACTCCAGCTGTTTTGGTCCACTTTTGAATTCCGCCATTGCTGCTGTTCAGGTTGATGGCTATATAACATACATCCAGTGTCGGGTTGAACGAAAAGTCCTCAGGGATGTTGGCCCCCGTATTGATAACCTGTGTGATCGTTACAGGATTCGCCGTCGGTGATCCTGTAACTTTAAAAATTCCGAAATTATTATTGGGAAGTGCATTGTATTGCTTTTGCGTGGAGAAATAGATGCTTCCTCCGAATATCCTCAACCCGTATGCCTTGGGAGGATTGGTTGCCAGGGTACCCAGTCCGGCCTGTATGCCCGGCCCAAAATAATCAATACCATCAATACCCGCGCTGGAGGCACCTGATGCCCAGAAGTTTACGCCATCGGAAACGCACCCCCGGATGTCATTCTGGTTAAAGAATGTGTTACTGGTTCCGGCCTGCACGTAACATCCCGACTGTGTGACTTCACCAATCACCCTGGGAACCGACAACGATGCAGTGGCGGTAATGTCTGTAAAAATTGAAGAGGTTCCGTACCCTCCCATCATTAGATACCTCCCGTCGGTGGAGTTAGTCAGAAAACCTTCAGAACCGCCATATACCCCGGATGTCTGGAAAGGGAAATTGTCTGTAACAGAAGAAGGGATGATAACCGTCGCTCCCGGTATTCCTGAAGTTGAGATTTCCTGCAATACAACAGGTGATGAAGATTTACTGATCGTTGTCGTGGTCTTTAAAACGACCAGCCTGCCCGGAGTAAAAGCAGGCGGATCGTTGTTCGTTTGCGCCTGCAATGAACCATTATATGTTTTAACCTGTCCCCAACTTGTTCCTCTTTCGAAGGTGATCAGAATAATTAAGGACATCACTGCCACGGCGACTGATCTTAGCCTGGTATGGTGAATTTTTATTTTGGCGGGATCCGGAAGGAATTCTGTTTCCAATGGTTTAGCTTTCGCATCTGCGAACCTTTGTCCCTGGATGGTTTGTTGTAATAATGTTTGGTTCATCGTTCAGATTTATTAATAAATTTTCAGTTTATACTCCCCCTGACAAAAAATAAAATACACAACACGCCCGTAATGAGCTAATTGTTGAATACGACAGCCTCCAGCGTAATTTCGGTCAAAACTATTCCATCTGAATTACCCGGACGTTAATGAATTATTAAATATCCAGGGATTATTCAGTCCAATGTTAAATTGAGGTTAAATAGCACGGAATATCATGCTGATCCACTATAGGTTCCTCTCCCCGTTTTCAATGCAATCACCTGGCAACATCAATCATCCTGACCAGGGTTATCCCATTTTATCGCCTTCAGTGACCGGTTCAGGTGCATCGGGGTGCAACTGCGACTATAAAACAGGCAGTGATTTAACCTGTAATTTCACATCGCAGAAAACGGTTTTGAACTTGATTTTTTTTACCTTTGATCATGCATATGGAAATACGGTTGATTAGGGAATCCGAGTATATAACAGTCAATGACTTTTTTAACAATACCTGTGGAATCAACGCTCCCGGGTGTAAAACGGCCAGGGATTTTCACCGGTTCCGCTGGGAATTCCTGGAGGGACCAGGCCGTAAAGCCATTTACGCCGGGGCATGGGAGGTGGAATTAGGAAAGGAACCGGTTCTTGCCGGGATACAATGCGTCATCATCCATCAAATGATTTCCGCCGACGGGCACACGATCCTTGCCGCCAAGGGCGAGGACACCCTGATTGACATCAGGGCCATCGGTAACTATAAAAATACCGATATTCTGAAGGAACTCTTTACCCTTCTGACAGATGAATGCATGAAGCTTGGTGTCAAATATCTGTGGGGTTTCAACAACATCCCGGCAACCTACAGGCGGCTGGGGTTCGACAATGCCTTCAAATCGTTCTATGCCGTGCTGGTGCTGAACCCGGTTGCGACTTATAAACAAATGACAGCCAAACCGGGGTCACGCGCTCTGCAGAAACTTAATATGGCCCTTCTCGCCGGGTTGTCCTATGCTTATTCTGCCAGGCAGTTTCTTCATCTTACCCGGAAGCAGTATTATCATATCGATCAGGCAATCAATGACAACACCGGTCTCTTTCAAAGAGCCGCGACACCAGGCAGGCTCCTCTTCCTGCAGCAGGATGACGCCTACCTTAACTGGCGAATCCGGAAAAACCCCTACGCGGTTACCTACCGCTCCTTCCAGTTCCTTGACCGCGACAACATCCTGCGGGGCCAGGTGATCTGCAGCGTGACCGGGCAGGTGGCCTTCATCGAGCAGACCCTGTTTGATAAAAGTTTGAAAAAACGCAACGTGTACTACCTGTTGAAAACGGTGATTCAAGCCTTGAAAAATGAAAACATCTGCATGGTGAGACATGCCGGTTTTAACAACAATAGACTTAACAGCAGGGAGATGGGGCTTCTTCACAACCTGGGTTTCGTCTCTACAGGCAAGGGAGAATGGTTTACTTTTAAAAAGCTTTCGGACGATCCCATGATCAATCCCGAAAATATCTATCTTTCGCGCCTCTACAAACAGGGAATAAATTAATTTTATGACGAACGACGAAAAATACAGACAACTCTTCATCGCGACATTTGGCGTGACCGGGGAAGCATTGCCCGGACTGGCTTACCAGGGAGTGGATGCATGGGATTCCGTCGGCCATATGGAACTGATCGCCGGTTTGGAGGAGATGTTCAACATCATGATGGAAACGGACGATATCATCCGCTTCAACTCTTTTACGATCGGGTATGAAATTTTAAGGAAATATGATGTCAGGGTTTAGGCTCCTGGAGGGCAAAACCGCAGTGATAACCGGCTGCAACAGGGGGATTGGCAAAGCGGTCCTTGAAACGTTCGTTGCCCATGGCGCAGGCGTGTTTGCCTGCACACGCAGGGAAACGGCAGCATTTTCCGAATTCACACGGCTGCTTTCCGAAAAACATTCCGTTACGATTATCCCGCTGTACTTCGATGCCTCCAATACGACCGAACTCAAAACCGCAGTAAAACAGATCGCGGCATCAGGCCTGCCTGTCGATGTACTGGTCAATAACGCGGCAATCGGGTACAACGCCCTTTTCCAGATGTCGCCCCCCGGCAAACTGAAGGAGGTCTTTGAAATCAATTTTTTTTCTCCTTTTATCCTGACACAATACCTTGTGAAATTCATGGTAAGGCAGAAATCGGGAAGCATCATCAACATTTCATCCACCGCCGGTATGGACGGAAACGAAGGCCAATCGGTCTATGGTGCATCGAAAGCCGCCATGATCTGCTGGACAAAGGTGATTGCAGCGGAGTTCGCTAAATCAGGGATCAGGGCCAATTCCATTGCACCAGGGATGACCGGCACCGATATGATCCTTTGTATTCCTGAAGTGATCAGGGGAAAAATTCCCACAGGCGGTGTCAAACGCATCGGACAGCCCTCCGACATTGCGGCAACCGCACTTTTCCTGGCTTCGGACCTGTCGGCACATATTTCGGGACAGCTTATTCGTGTCGACGGAGGTTTGCCATGAAAACGGGTATTGAAACGATCGCCCGATGCGAACCGGCCGCCCTGCGGATGCGACGGAATGTGCTCAGGATGGCACTTGGCGCGGGGTCGAAGGGCACGCACCTTGGCGGATGCCTTTCCATCATTGAAATGCTGGCCACCCTTTATTGCGGCGTCATGCGGATCAACGCCGGAAGCCCGGAATGGAAAGACAGGGACCGCTTCATCTTAAGCAAGGGAGATGGTTCGCTGGCCCACTATTGTGCCCTTGAGGCGAGGGGCTGT
>Ga0209697_10002208_pt1 | contig 28439 bp, 25 predicted proteins | sample AliMusrvi5mmetaG_FD_184115 | JGI IMG/M metagenome (GOLD analysis project Ga0209697, IMG submission 184115) | Freshwater lake bacterial and archeal communities from Alinen Mustajarvi, Finland, to study Microbial Dark Matter (Phase II) - Alinen... | ecosystem: Environmental > Aquatic > Freshwater... | reverse complement strand
GGACCCTACTACCAGGTGAGCTACACGCGAAAGGGAAAAAGCAGCAGCAAGTTCGTCAAGAAGGAGGATTTGCCAGCAGTGCGCAAGCAGCTCAAGAACTACGAGCGCATGAAGCTCCTGATGGAGCGCTGGATTGACTTGGCAACGGAATTGTCAACTCTGCGGCTGACTCAAAAACCCGGGTGATCGGCAGCGAGAACTTGGCACTGTCCAGGTTCTAAGTGCCTGTTGAAAATAAGTGCGGTCAGCCAGGTTAATGGAGGATGTCATCGGGACGCCCATGCATGCGATGTCGCCATTCGTCTTCACTAGGCCAATGTTAAAGAACGACGCGTCCGTCTCTTGCCAATTAGACAAGACACGTGAACATTCTTGCGGGGAATGATCCTGACGCAACTGAGGGAGCCGCGGTAATGCCCTCAGCAGCGAATCGGCGTGCTTGATAATGCGCCTCTGCTCAGTCGCTATGAGCTTTACCGATTGCTCGAGTCGTTCTTCGGCAACGCGTATATCCTCATCGCGCTCTGCTAGCGCGAGCCATGTGAGCATGCCGAACAAGACCGCGAAAAGACCTAGAAAGAGAAGTAATAGGCGGCCGCGAAGACCCAACCCGAACGCGTGCCTCATGGCTGCGCGCCGCGGCTCGGCATAGGCACGGAACATCCACTATGGATTGTCTCAAATATTCCTTGATACATATTATTTTGATAATAACAATATACATTTCGGAACTTCCAATATTGATTTATGTCAAATAGTTCACGGATCCTTGACGAGGTTCTTTCTGTATTACGATTCATGTCGGATCCTCTATGGTGTTTGTGAAGACCGTGGTCAATCACGCCTTGGGCACTTTGATGCCGTATCCATCAGAGGAACCACCCAAATCCCTCGGGATTCCCTCCTTGATCAACGGCTGTTGATCCCAGTGCTCAAACTCTGCCTCTTTAAGGCCAAGCAAGCGCTGCACCGTTTTGTCCAGGAGAGGCACCTGGCGCTCCTTGCCGCCCTATGCTCAATGAACTGCTACCGGCGCACGGCATCGACGTTTTTGTAAGCGCATAAGCTGTTGTTGTGGTGCACTGTTAGCACCACAACACCAATCGATGCAACAAGTTGGTTGAATCGAACTGCACACGTTGATCGTCTTAGAGAGGCGATGATGTCAAGTCAGCTTTTCAAAGAGCTAATGGAAATCGTCGTAATCAACGTGGTGCATTAGCGTGCCGGGGTGTTGTAATAAAGAGCAGTGCGCCCCAGGTTCTTGCGCGCAACGCTCAGTTCCTGTCGGGCAATGGTGCGCAGGTGGACCTCGTCGGGCCCGTCAAAAAATCGCATGGCGCGACCCCAGGTCCACAGGTCGGGCAGCGGTGTGTCGGGGGTAAGCCCCATGGCACCAAAGACCTGGATCGCCCGATCCACCACCTTGGTCTGCAATTGCGCAGCCACCAGTTTGATCGCCGACACATCGACGCGCGCCGCGGCATTGCCCTTGCGGTCCATCAGCCAGGCGGCACGCAAGACCAACAGGCGGGCCTGGTCGATTTCGACACGCGATTGGGCAATCCAGTCCTGCACATTGGCAAAGTCGCTCAAATGTTTGCCAAAGGCGACTCGCCCCAAGGCCCGCTCACACATCATCTCCAGCGCCAGTTCACATTGGCCGATCGTGCGCATGCAATGGTGAACGCGACCCGGGCCGAGGCGCGCCTGGGCCAGGGCGAAGCCACTGCCTTCCGTGCCGAGCAGGTTGGAAACCGGTACCCGCACATTGCGGAAGAGAACCTCACAATGGCCTTCCGGGGCATGGTGGTTCATGATGGGCACGTTGCGCACGATCGAGAAGCCCGGCGCGTCCATCGGCACCAGCACCATTGAATGACGGCTATGTGGACTGGCCTGCGCATCCGGGTCGGTCACGCCCATCACGATACACAGCTTGCAATTCGGGTGAATCGCCCCGGTGGTAAACCACTTGCGCCCGTTGATCACGTAATGATCGCCGTCGCGCCGGATCGAGGCTGATATGTTGGTGGCGTCCGATGAGGCGACGTCGGGCTCGGTCATACCGAAGCATGAGCGGATCTTGCCTTCGAGCAGCGGCGTCAGCCAGGCCGCCTTCTGCTCGGGCGTGGCGAACAGATGCAGCAATTCCATGTTCCCGGTATCGGGCGCGTTGCAGTTGAAGACTTCCGATGCCCAGGAGAGCCGGCCCATGATCTCGGCCAGCGGCGCGTATTCCATGTTCGAGAGTTGCACGCCGGGTTCATCGGCCTTCAAGCCCGGCAGGAACAGGTTCCACAGTCCCTGCGCCCTGGCCTTCCACTTGAGGTCATCGATCAGGGCCATCGGGTATTCGCCTTCGCCCGTGATCCTGAGCCACTCGGCGTTGGCCGGCAACACGTGGTCGTCCATGAAGGCCAGCAGTTTTTCCTGCAACGAGATTACTTTTTCGGGGTATTCGAAATCCATTGGAGATCCTTGGTTTGGTTTTACAAAATGCCGTCAATTGTCTGAGCCGCGCGGCGGGCAAAGCCGGCCGCCATTTCGCCGGTCTGCGCCGCATTCGAGGCAATCGCCGTGCCACTGCGCGCACGCGCGGCGATGCCTTCAAAGATGACGGCCAGGCGGAACAGGGAGAACGCAACATGGAACGGGCTCGCCACGCCGGCGCCGGGAAACGCGGCGTAATAGCGCGCCAGGTATTGCGATCCGCCTGGAATCCCCAACGCGGCATGGTCCAGCCCGCGCATGCCCATGTACTCGGTGGGCAGCAAACGCCAGGCCAGTGCGCTGAAAGCCAGATCGGCCAGCGGATGGCCCAGAGTCGAGAGTTCCCAGTCGAGAACACCGACAACGCGTGGCTCAGTCGGGTGAAACATGAGATTGCCGATGCGGTAGTCGCCGTGCGCAATGGTCGTCAGCTCATCCGGCGGCACGTGCCGGGGTAGCCAGTCCATCAGGCGGTCGATATCCGGCAGGTCCCGGGTTTTGGATAGCACCCATTGCCGTGTCCAGCGGCCGATCTGTCGCTCAAAGAAGTTGCCCTCGCGGCCGTAATCGGCCAGGCCCAGCGCTTTCCAATCGACCTGGTGCAGACAGGCCAGCGTATCGGCCATGTCGAAGAACATGGCGCGACGGTCGGCCGGCGACACGCCCGGCAGCGAACAGTCCGCAAAGACGCGCCCCTCCAGGCGCTCCATCACATAAAACGGCGTGCCGATCACTTCGGGGTTGGCGCAATAAGCCAGCGCCTTTGGCACCGGCACCTTGCTGTCAGCCAGCGCCCGGATGATGCGGTACTCACGGTCCACCGAGTGGGCCGACGGCAGGACGGGGCCGGCCGGGCGCTTGCGCAGCACCAGGCGCGCCTGCGGGTAGGAGACAAAGTAGGTCGGATTGGATTGCCCGCCCGTGATCGGCCTGATGTCCATCGGGCCATCCGCCTGTGCCAGGTGCGCGCGCAAGTAGCGGTCCAGCGCATCGGGCTCAAAGCCCAGCTCGGCTGCGCTCAGGGATGGCCGCTGCCCCACTGCGTCAGCGCCGTTCTCGGGTGCTGCGGTATTCACTTGTTCACCACCGGACGGACCGGCTGTTGCGCAAGCGCCGCCACGGCCGCCTCGGTGGCGCCATCGCGCATCTGGCGCTTGAGCAGTTTCCCGTTGGCATTGCGCGGCAGCGGCTCGATGCTGAGCGTGAATGTTTCAGGCACCTTGTAGTCCGACATCTGCTCGGCGCAAAAGAGCGCCAGGGCATCGGTGCTCAAATCATCGCGCACCACCACAAAGGCATGCACGCGTTCGCCGAGCACCGGGCAGGGTCGCCCGACCACGGCGGACTCGATGACTTGGGGATGCGACGCCAGCACCGCCTCGACCTCGCTCGAGAAGACCTTGTAGCCGCCACGGTTGATGACGTCCTTGATGCGATCCAGGATCCGGACAAAACCGCCCTCGTCCATCGTCCCGATGTCGCCCGAATGCCAATAGCCGTCGGTGAAACTCTCCGCCGTCGCTTTCGGGTTCTGCCAGTAGCCCTTGACGACCATCGGGCCGCGAATCCGGATTTCGCCGCTCGTTCCGAAGGACAGCGGTGTCCCGTCAAAATCAGCGATGAAGATCTCGGCACACGGCACCGCAATGCCGACCGTGTCCGCGTGGCTGGCGGTCGAGCCAGGCGGCATCATCGTCGCCGGCGACGTGGTCTCGGTCGCGCCGTACGCATTCATTAGCTCCAGACCGCGCACTTTGCTGGCCAGGGCCTCGATGGTCGCTGGCGGCATCGGCGCGCCACCGTAGGCACCGATGCGCCAGTCTTTCAGCGCCGCGCCGGAGAAGTCCGGCTGCAGCAGGCACAGGTTATACATGGCCGGCACCATGAGCGTATGCGTCATGCGCTCGCGCTCGGCCAGTTGCAGGAAGGCCTTCGCCTTGAACGAGGCCATGACGATCAGCGTCGCCGCACAGCGGACCACGGTCAGGACGAGCGCGACCAGGCCCGTCACATGGCTCATCGGGACCGAGATGACGCTGCGATCCGCGGGACCAATGCCCATGCAGATCTCGTAATGCATGCTTGAATGGATGACCCCCAGGCTGGTCAGAATCGCACCCTTTGGGCGTCCGGTCGTGCCCGATGTGTAGAGGATGTAGGCTGCGTCTTCCTCTGAACCGGCATAAGCCTCGACTGTCGCCATGAGCCGGCCTGCGCTTGCCATCTCGTCGAGCGTCCGGCAACCCGCTTGCGGTAAAAGGCAGACGCGCAAGCGCAAAGCGCTCGACACCGCCGCGTCGGGCAGCCGCTCCACCGTTTCGCTGTCACAGAACACCCCGCAGCAGCCCGAGTCCTCCAGCATGTAGGCGATCTCGGCGGCGCTGGAACGTGTGCCGATCGGCACGGCGATCACGCCAAGCCGGGCTAACGCAAAGAGAATGATCACAAAAGATGCACTGTTGCCAAGCAACATGGCGGCCCGGTCACCGGGCCTGAGTCCAGCAGCAGCAAGGCCGCGGGCCAGCTCGTCCGATTGCGCCTGCACCTCATGCCAACGTAGCCGCAATTCACCGTCCACGATGGCTTCGCCCTCGGGGCAGCGCGCGACCGCGTCCGCCAGCAGCGTGTAGACGCTGCGGGGCCGCTCTGCGAAGCAGCGGATCCGGCGGCTGTCAAAATGCAACTCTTCCTGAATCGCCGGAACGGCAGAGAACCACTGGGACGCCGTCATGCGACCTCCTGCCCGTTCACAACCGAATTCGCGCCGCGTTCAATGACAAAACTATGGTCAAAGAGACTGCCGGAATGATTGACATCGGACTGGGAAATGAGGACAGCCAATTTGGACCCTTTGAGTTGATGAATGACATCCGCCAAACGCATTGACAGGGCCGGCGCCACGCCCTCAAACGGCTCGTCCAACAGCAGCAATCGCGTGCCCACAGCCAACGCGCGACAGAGGGCAACCAGCTTTTGCTGCCCGCCGGAGAGTTGCAGCGCGCGCCGCGCCCGCATGTCGGCAACCTCGGGCATCAGGCTGTAGACAAAGTCCAGCCGCTCGTCACGCGTGAGCGTCTTGCTGACCCAGATCGGCAGCAGGATGTTTTCTTCCACCGTCAACTGCGGCACCAGCGCGCGATCTTCCGGCATGTAGCCAATGCCCAGCGCAGCCCGCTCATGCCTCGCATGCCGGTCCAGGTTCTCGCCCAGAAACGCAATGTCGCCCGAAGCGGGCGGCAGGTGTCCCATCACAGTTCGCATGAAGGTGGTCTTGCCCGCACCGTTGCGTCCCATCAACCCGACCATCTCACCTTCGCGAATCTGCACGTTGAGGTCGCGCAGCGCCGGCATCAACTGGATGTTGACGGCAAGGTGCGATGCCGATAGCAGTAACGGGCTCATTTGGCACCCCCGGTCACGTAGCTGCGCACATCCGGATTGGCCATCACCTCGGTCGGCGAACCGTCCGCGATGACACGACCGCTGTAGAAGGCGATCACCCGCTCGGAAAAATTCGAGACGATCTCCATGTCGTGCTCGACGAAAAGAATCGTCACCGCCTCATCTTGCATGGCAGCCATGACCCGCTCCATGGTCGGAAATTTTTCGTCCGCACTGACACCGGATGTCGGCTCGTCAAGCAGCAACAGCTTCGGTCGCCGTGCCAAAGCCATGGCGATGTCGAGCAGCTTTCTGACGCCGCCAGCCAGTTGCATCACGGGCCGGCCTGCGTAAGACTGAAGTTGAAACTTTTCGAGCAATGCCACGGCACGGTCGCGCGCCGCCGGGCGATCCGCCGCCTGCCAAAGCGACTGACGTCCTTCGGCGGCGGCAACCGCCACCAGCAGGTTCTCCAGCGCCGTCAGTTCCAGGCAGAGCATGGGAATCTGGAACGAGCGGCAAATCCCCATGCCGGCGATCGCCTGGTGCGACAGCCGCGTGATGTCATGGTCATCCAGCACAATCCTGCCCGCGTCGGGTTTCAGGTAACCGGTGACCATGTTCACAAAGGTCGTCTTGCCAGCACCATTGCTGCCAATAACACTGAGGCGCTGGCCAGCCGGAATATCGATGCAGATGTTGTCGGCCGCGACGACCGCTCCGAAGCGCTTCATCAGGCCACGCGCAGAAAGCAGGGGCATGTTCATGGCTGACCCTCCGTCGGGGAAGGCACTGCGGTTCCCGGGTCGACCTGGCGTCGGGCGGCAACCGGCCACAAGGAGCCCAGACCTTCGGGCCTGAACATGATGACCAGCAGCATGAAGACACCCAGCGCCAACTGCCATGTGTTGGGGAAATAGAGGTTCGAAAACGAGCGCACAATCTCCAGCAGCAACGACGCGGCAAAGACCGCGGGCACGCGCCGGTAACCGGCCAGTACCGCCACAAAGACCAGCTCGCCCGAGGTGGTCCAGTTCGAAAAATTGGGCTCGACGTGTCCGAGCGCCTGCGCCGTGATGGCACCGCTGGTGCCTCCAAGCAAGGCACAGATGACGAAACTGGTTCCCAGGGAGCGGCGCGCCGACGCGCCAAGGTATTCAACGCGCAAGGGATTGCCGCGCACGGCCAGCGCCATCAAACCCGCCGCCGAGTTCCAGTACACCGACACCAGCCAGCCGGCGACGACGGACACCACGACGGTCAGGCAATACAGCACATATTCCGCATTCCCGCTTTGCAGCGACATGCCCAGCACGGTCGGCTTTGCAATGCTGATGCCGTCCGAGCCGCCCAGCAGGGACGACTTGGAGAGCAAGCCGAACAGGACCATCGACAGGGCGAGGGTCAGCATGGCAAAGAAAATTCCACGGTAACGCACTAGCAGCGGCGCAAAGAGGGCGCCAATCAGACCCGCCACCAACGTCCCGATCACAATGCGCAAGACGGCGTCTTGGATGCCAAACCATGTCGGCACCAGCGCCGCAGCATAGGCGCCCAATGCAAAAAACATTCCCTGGCCGAAGGTGGCGCCACCGCCGCGCATCAGGACCACAATGCCCAATACCGCCAGGCCGTTCGCGGCCGACATGGTGACAAGAAACTGCAGCCATGCCGGTGCCAGCAGGCCAGCCAGGATGAGAACGATGGCGGCAAGCAGCGCCATGAATAGGGATCGATTGGAACGCATCAAATCAACCTCGCCTTGACACTCTGGAACAATCCTTCAGGGCGAAAGATCAGCACGGCGGCCATGACCAGGTAGATGCTGAAAAGTTCGATCTCGGGCATCAGGTGCACCGCAAGCGAGCGCGCAGCGCCGACCACCAGCGCACCGACCGCGGCGCCCTGGATGCTGCCCAGGCCACCAATGATGACCACCGCGAAGCTGATGATGATGACGCTAACCGAGAGACCCGGCTGGACCGAGATCATGGGTGCGGTGAAGGCACCACCCAGCGCAGCCAGAAAGACGCCGACCGTGAACGCGACGACATAAACGCGCTGGATATTGACACCCATGCTGGCGCTCATTTCCGGGTTGTGGATGACCGCCAACACGATCTTGCCACTGGTGGTCCGGTTCAGGACATACCATGTGATCAGGCCGCAGACCGCCGCCAGGCCGACCAGGAACAGGTCGTAGCCGCCGATGCGCATGCCAGCAAACAACACATTGCCGAACAGCTGTGCCGGCTCGGAAACGTAATACGGATTGACACCCCAGACCAGCTTCGTCACGTCCTCCAGCATCAGGAACAAGGCGTACGTGACCAAGAGCAGGACGACTTCGTCCCGGCCGTAATAGCGTGCCAGCAGGCCGCGCTCCAGCAGCGGCCCGACCGTTACGGCCACGGCCACCGCCGACAGCAGCATGGCCACCAGCGAGAAAGCCGGTGGCAAGCCGAGCGACACGGCCAATGCGACGGCCGTGGCCGCCGCGTAAGCCCCGATGGCATAGATGCTGCCGTGCGCCATATTCAGGATCTTGAGAACCCCGAACACCAGTGTCATTCCCAATGACACGATGAACAGCCACGATGCGTAAGCAACCGCATCCATGACAATTGGAAAAACAATCTGCACGGCAGCAACCCTTCAGTACACGTTGAAAAATACTAGTTGCACTTGGCGCCAGGGAAGCCCGCCTTGATCCAGTCCATGCTCTTCATGTTGGCCGGCGGATTGACGCATTCCGCGCCAAAGGTCTGCACGTCGACCGCCAGCACGCGCTTGCTGGCCGCGTCGTACTTGGTCTTGCCGATGGCCGTGCCCTGGATGGCCTGATGACCGTCACCAAGCGCCATGCGGATCTGACCGCCGGGGGTGTCGAATGTTGAATTGCGCATGGCCTCGGCAATCTGTTCCGGGGTCGGCTTCCTGCCGCCGTTCTTCGCCATCGCGCTCTCGACCGCCATCTTCACGCCCATGAATGCCTGCGTCATGCGGTAGCCGGCCTGCACCGGCAGCGCCTTGTGCATGGACTGGTAGCTGGCCTGGAACCAGTCATTGATCGGACTCTTGGCCGAAAGAATGCCGTACGCACCCCGTGCGCCGATGATCGAGCCGTCCGGCATCTTGTCGAGCAGGCCCGGCAGGACATGATCGGCCGCGCTCAAGACCAGGGTCGTGTCCTTGAACAGGCCGCGCGCCGCACCCTGCAACAGGAATCCCTGCAAGTCGCCACCCCACAAACTGGAATAAGTAATGTCGGCCTGTTTGCCGCCAAGCACCGAGACCTCGGTGCCGTATTGACCGGCGCCAAATTTCGGCAGCAGGTCAGCGCCCATCTTGGCCTGCGGATATGCATTGGCCATGCCCGCCAGGAAGTCGCCACGCGAATCAAGACCCCACGCGTAATCCTGATTGATCAGGTTCATCGTGTTGACTTTGACGTTATGGGACTTGAGGTAGCGCACCAGCGAGACGTTGTCCATGGCGGCGTGCGAGGCGGTCCGGAAGACGTATTTCGGGCTTGCCTCTTCGAAGATCCGCGGTGAGCCGCAATCAAACAGGACGAGGAACTTCTTGAGCTCATCGGCGACCGGCGCCACCGCCAGGCAATCACCCGAACCCACGTAGCCAATCACCGCGTCGACGTTTTCGCGCTGGTACAGATTGCGCAGTTCCTGCACCTGTTTGGCACCGCCACCGTTCTCGTCAACGAGAATCATCTCAATCTTCATGCCGCCAAAGCCCGCCTTGTTGTACGGCGCGGGTGCGCTGCCCTTGTTGAACTGCTCGACCATGAGCTTGGCGGCATTGGCGGCAGGAACGCCGAAACTCTCGGCCGCCGGACCAGAAAGGAAGGTCACGACACCCAGCTTGAATGTCTCCTCGGCCTGTGCCGCACCAGCCAGTGTCAGCACGCTCGCAGCCGCGAGCATGCTGGCCAGGCGCCCTCGGGTCTTACCCATCAGTTTGAATGAATTCATCTCTAGTCTCCTTTAGTTGATTTTCGAACGCGCTTGCGCGCCACCACTCATGATCCGCCGTTCAATCAACGGATTCATACCTGCTTTTCGCGGGCGTCAGCCGCACGATTTTTTGCTCCCCTGCCTCAATGGATTGCGGCGTACATGATGCCTTCCTGGGTCGCGTCGGTGGCCGAGAACTCCACCACCACCTTGCCCTGTTTGGCGACCAGAATCCGGTCCGACACGGCCATCACTTCGGGTAGATAGGAAGAGATCACCACAACGGCCTTTCCGGCATCGGCCAGGCGATTGATCTCTGCGTGAATCTCGGCGATGGCGCCCACATCGACGCCACGCGTGGGCTCGTCGAAGATGATGACATCCGGTTCCTGCACCAGAGACTTGGCGATCACCACCTTCTGCTGATTGCCGCCCGAGAGTTCGATCACCTTGACATTGCGACTGATGGCACGCACATTGAGCAGGCGACTCCAATGCTCACCGACAGCGCTGGCGCGGGCCGGGGATACCGTGCCGAATGTCTTGTCCGACTTGCCGAGCAAGCCCATGTAGATGTTCTGTGCGATCGACATGGTTTCAAAAAAACCTTCCACCTTCCGGTCTTCGGTGACGTAGGCGATGCCATCCCGCACCGCTTGGCGCGCCACGCGGTAGCGCACCGGCTTGCCACGCAGCAGCACTTCGCCGCCGTGAAAGAAATCGCGCTTGATCAAGCCGGCCACGACCTTGAAGGTTTCGGTGCGGCCCGCGCCGATCAGTCCGAAAACGCCCGTGATCTGCCCCGCGAAAACGGAAAGCGAATTGTTCTTCACCATCGAGGCCATGCGCAGGTTGCGCACCGACAGAACGCATTCGCCCTGGGGTCGCACGAAAGTCTTCTTCTGCCCGTAAAGGGTCTGCGAAAGGTCGCGCCCGACCATCGCCTGAACGACGCGCGCCCGGTCGAAACTCGATTTTTGATCGGTCACAACATGATGGCCATCGCGCAGCACCGTGATGCGGTCGGCCAGCAGCAGCGCCTCTTCCAGTGCGTGGGAGATGAAGATGACCGAGACTCCCCGCTCCTTGAGCTTGAACACCAGGTCAAAGAAATATTTCTTCTCCTCCGGCGTCAGGCTGGCCGTCGGCTCGTCGAAGATGATGATGCTGGCCCGATGGAGCACCGCGCGCGCAATCTCCACCATCTGCTTCTTGGCTGCGCCCAGCAGGCTGACGGTGACGGTCGGATCGACATCGAAATTGAGCGACTGCAAAAACTGCTGCGCCGATATGTAGACACCACGCAGGCGGTTGAAAAATTTCTCCTGGCCCAGAAACAGGTTCTGGGCCACGGTCATGGTCGGCACCAGGCTGGTTTCCTGAAACACCATGGCAATACCGTGACGCAACGCCTGCAGTGGCGTCACCAGTTGCACCTCTTTGCCGTGCACCAGCATCTGCCCGGAGCTCAATGGCACGACGCCCGCCATGATCTTGGTCAGCGTCGACTTGCCGGCGCCGTTCTCGCCCAGGAGCGCATGGATCTCACCGCGGCGCAGTGTGAAGTCGACGTTCTCGATGGCCGGCACGCCGCTGTACTTCTTGGTTGCCTGTCGCAACTCCAGCACGATGTCGGTGTCCTGACTGGCCGGTCCGCTGTGATTGTTTTGTGTCATACCCGTGTCTCCGCCTGGTCGAGATCGATTCGCAGCAGGCGACCCGATCCCTTTGAAGCAACCCACAATGCCCCGCAGCATTCCACCATCGAGGTGATGCCGTGGTGCTTGCCATCGACTTGACTGTGCAGCGACGACAGAATACGGCCGTCTTCGGATACGCGCAGCACCAGCCCGTAAGAGCGCGGCGGTGCCCAAGGCTTGAGCACGCCCATCTGCTTGACCCCGGCGCCCTGCAAGGGCTCCAGGAAACTCAGGCCCGAAGCCAGCGCCGGCGCGATCCAGTAGCGTGGATCGATTTCTTCGAGCATGCGTTTGCGGTAGGTCGGTTCGCGCAGCACGAACTCCACCAGCTGTGTGCGGCAGACAAAGCAGCTCAGCCAGAGGCCCCCGCTTGCGGCAGCGCTCATACGCGACGGATAACCTGGCAACTCATGTATGAATTCCCGGCGGCCCCGGGCCATTGCCACGCTGTGACGCCAGCTCTCGCTGTACAGGGCGCCGCCCTTGAACGGCAGCACACCAAACGCATGGCGAAGACCGCTGGCCAGCTGTTCTTTTGAGTCAGTTTGGGGGTTCCAGCGCGCCACGCGTCCAGTTTTGCCGAGTTCCATCAGGTCATGACACCACTGGCCCGGTCCGCGGCGCTGCGAACCATCGCTCAGCAGGAGGGAACCTTCGGGTTCGAACGCCAGGGCGTTGACGCAGTGCAGTGCCTGGCCTTGCACCGCATCGAGGCGCTCGCCGTTTGTGATGACGCCATCGCTGGCCACATGCAAGATCTGAACCCGCTTGCCCGCCAGCCCGATGGCCAGCCGACCCGTGCCGTCAGCTGCCAGCGCGCTGATATCGGCATCGAAGCGGCACACCGGCACGGGTTGGCCATTGTCCAGGCGAAAGAGTTCCGCACCAGCGCTCAGCCACAGGTCTTTACCGTCGCTGGCCAGATCATCGATAGCCGGAAGTTCCGCGACAACCGTCGCCTCGTCCAGCCCCCGGTTGGGTTTTAGCGCGCCGTCCATGACCGACACCGTGATGGCGGCACTACCGCGGCCCAGCCAGCGGTCACCCAGATTGCGCAAACGTGTCAGCATCAGACCGTCCCCCAGCGTTGTCCATACTGCGAAAAATTCGGGTCGGCCTTGTCCAGCTTGAACCGGCCAATGCGGTTGTTGGAAATGCCCCCGAGGTAGAGGTAGCCCTGGTGCTCGCGCATCGAGGTGATCATGGGATGGTTTTCGCCACCGAGATCCCACAGGGTTTCCAGAACCTCGCCGTGCTCGGAAAACTTGAGCACGCATCCGGTGTTGATGTTCGGGAACAGCCATTCGTCCACCGGCACGCGCTTGGCCATGCGGCGACGGAAGCCGGGCATGCGCATCGCCAGGTCGTAGGCCGGCGCGCGCATGCCGACCAGGGCCAACCAGTAATTGCCGTCCGAGGCGAGGTTGATGTTGTCGGGGTAACCCGGCAGGTTGTCGATCACCATTTCGACCGCACCTTTTTTGGGTCCGTCGAACCAGTAGCGCTTGATGCAGCAACCCCAGGTCTCGGCAAACAGGATCGAATGCCCGTCGCTGGCCACGCAGATCCCGTTGGGGAATTTCAAGCCGCGCAACACGGTGCGGGTGCTACCGTCGCGCGGGTCGTAGCAGACGATCCGCCCGTTGCCGCGCGCCTCCAGTCCATCGACCGCCCATTCGTGCATCTCGTAGCGCACGGTGGCTTCGCTGAAGAAGATGCGTCCATCGTCGGCGATGTCCAGGTCATCGGCCAGGCGCAGCCGGCTGTCGTCGTTGATCGAACTCCAGCTGCGGTTGGTCTCGTCCGTTACACGCTGCACCTCGCGCTGCGGCGTGATGCGATACAGCCCCATGCCACCGATGCAGACGTTCAGGTTGTCCTGGCGGTCAAATGCCATGCCCAGAGGTTGCCCTCCAATGTGGGCGAATACCTCCATGCGCTGGTAGTCGGGCGCAAAGAAACGGATGACGTCGCCGTGGCGTGACCCGGCATAGAGGTTGTTGTCGCGATCGAGAATAACGTCCTCGGGCGCCTCGATGCGGCCCAGGCCAATCAGCTCCACTTCGCGCAGCCGGTTGTTCAGGGCCCACGGGCCGCCGGACTCCACACTGCAGCTCGGAGCCGGCGCAAGCGCCTGGTAGGTCGGGCTCACGTAGACCTTGCTGATGATGCGGTGCCGGTTCTTGAGCCAACGCACATCAATCACGGCAGCGGCGATCAGGATGCCGGCCAGCACCATGCGCGTGAGGCCACCGGAGACGGACATGGATGTCAGGCCATTGGTGATGAGCAGCACCACCAGCGTGCCCACCAGTGCCTTGGTTACGGAACCCCGGCCACCGCCAAGGCTGATGCCGCCCAGTACGGCGGCGGTGAGCACCAGCACCTCCATGCCAACGCCGATATCGGAGCCGGCAGTGGCCAGGCGCGAGGCGAAGAAACAGCCGCCGGCAGCCGTCAGAACACCGCTGGCGACGTAGCAGATGGCCACCGTGCGGCGCACCGCGATGCCGCTGTTATAGGCCGAGCGACGCGAGCCGCCGATGGCCATGATGTGCCAACCCATGCGCAGGCGCGTCAGCATCACGTGACCCCCGATGGCCGCCAGCGCACAGGCCCAGGCCACGGCCGGCAGACCCAGGAACGTGCCATTGCCCAGGAAGTCCCAGACCTCGGATTCCGGAACGCTGCCGGCAATGGCGGTTGAATATTGAAGGCTCAGAATCTCGTAGACCGAGCGAAAGATGATCAAGGTGATCAGCGTGGTCAGGAAGGCGCGCAGTCTCAGGTAGCCGATCAGGATGCCATTGATCGCGCCCAGCAACGCGCCGCACACCAGCGTGCCAGCCACGGCCGCCGGAACCGGCCATTTCAGAATGTGCATGAACATCAGGGCACAGAAATTGGTCAGCGCAAACATGGACCCGACCGACAGGTCAATTCCACCGACGATCATCACCAGCGCCATGCCCAGCACGATGAATCCAATTTCGCCGGCCTGCCGCAAGGTGTCCGCGAGCATCGTGGCAGTGTAGAAATTCGGCACCAGCCGGCCGGAGGCAAACACCACCAGCGCCAGCAGCATCACCGGCACCGCCGTTTCAGTCCAGCGCTTGGACAGGATCTCGCCCACCCAGTGGTCGGGCCAGTATTGATAGCGAAGTCGCGTCAGGGTTTCAGTCATGGTCAGACCAGTGATACGTTCAACGAAGAAGAGTGTCCAGGCACTGCGATGACCAGGCCGGATCGGGTGGCACCAGGCACCACCGCGATTGCGGCGCAGTCACCTCAGAACGAGGACGCGGAAGATCACTTGGACGCGGTCAGCTTCCAGCAGGTGCCGTCCAATGACGCGTTTTCCTTGGTGATCGGAATCAGCGTCGTGTAGATGTTTTGCTTGGCGGCACCGGGCTTGACACCCCCTTGCACCAGCCACTTGATCATCGCGGCCATGTTGCTGGCCTGGGTCGGCACGTCGTAGCTGATGTCGAGGTCAAAGCCGCCAGACTTGACCATGTCGCAGGCACCCTTCTGCTCGCCGCCGCCCGAGGTGGCCAGGTAGACCTTACCGGTCAGTCCGGCTTCCTTCACCGCTGCGGCGGTGCCGATATCCATGCCGTCCCAGAAACCGATGATGCCGCACAGGTCCGGGTGCTGCTTGAGCACGGTCTGTGTCAGCGCCTTGGCCTTGGCCGCATCCCAGTCGGCAGCCTGGTTTGACACCACCTTGACCTGTGGATTCTTGGCCAGAACGTTCTCCACACCCTTGAGCGTGTAGGCGCTGGTGGCCGCAGTGGGCGCGCCCTGAACGATCGCAATCTTGTTGCTCTTGCCCTTGCACGACTGCACCACGGCTTCAGCATTTCTCTCGCCGATGTCCACCCAGTCAGCGCCCACGAAAGCGGTCGATGGCTGCGATGAGCGCATGTTGATCTGGACCACGTAAATGCCCGCGGCCTCGGCCTTCTGGATCAGCTTGGCATAGGTCTGCACGTCCGGGTTGTGCAGCACGATGACGGCAGGCTTCTCGGCGATCAGCGCAGTCATGGCCTGGGCGCCGGCGTTGGTGTTCCAGTTCGGGTCGCGCGCCACAACCTTCATGCCGGAGGGCTCCAGTTCCTTCTTCAGGCCGATGTACCAGCCCTGTGCCAGGTCAAAGCCCATGGCCACCGGAATGTAGCCGACGGTCTTTCCGGCCAGCGCCTTCTTATAGCCGTCGCGGAAGGGCTCGTCGAGTCCCTTGCCCTGTGCGAACGCCGTTGCGGCTGAAAGACCGAGCGCCAATCCTATGGCGGCGGTGGTGATTTTGCGAACAATCTTCATGCTTTGTCTCCTTGGTTTTAGAAATTGGCGCCCTCGAAGGCCGGACGCCTGGCTTTGCTTAGATGTCACCCTGCTGGGCGGTTTCCTCGTTGCGTGGATTCAGGACCGAATCGATCAGAATGGCGGCCAGAAGCACCACGCCCTTGACAATGTTTTGCACCGAGTAGGAAATGTCCATGATCGTCATGCCGTTGAGCATGGTGCCGATCAGCAGCGTGCCGATGATCACGTTGACCACGCCGCCGCGGCCGCCCGACAGGCCGATGCCACCGAGCACCACGACCAGCACCACGTCATAGACCATGGTCGAGTTGTAGATGCGGGTCGGCATGCTGTTTACCGAAGCCGCCATCACGACACCGGCAAACAGGCCGATCAGCGCCGCCAGCACATATTGCAGGACCGTGATCGGGCGTGTTGGCAAGCCGGTGGCGCGCGCGCTGAACGGGTTGTCACCCATCGCGTAAATAAAAGCCCCGGCGCGCATGCGCTGAAGAAACAAGGCCAGCAAGGCCGCCGCCAGCCCGAACATGATCACCGGCATGGGAATGCCTGCGAATGAGCCGCGCCCCATCCACACCACGGCGTCCAGTGCGGTCGGCCACTGGACAACCTCCAGCTGAAAAATGAACGCCTGCCCCAGACCGGCCAGGAACAGCCCGCTCGCCAGCGTGGTGAACAAGGAGGGTACTTCGGCGTAGGCAATCAGCCATCCGTTGAGCAGACCAAAGGCCATCGACAGGCCAAACGCCATGGCGACTGCGGCGCCGACGCTGTGGCCGTTCTGCATGAGCTGCAGAAGGAAGCCGGACGGGACGGCCATGGCGGCAATCATCGAAATATCGATGCCGCGCCCGATCACCACCACGGCCATGCCCAGGCCCAGGATGCCGAGAATGGCAACGTTCTGCAGCAGGGTCAGCAGGTTGTCGACCTGCGCAAAGCCCTGCAGGAAAAACGAAAAACCGAGGAACATCAGCATGAAGAGCGTGAAGACAATGGTTTGCTGGGTGGCGCGCAACTTGATCATGGGAAGGTACTCGGTTCAATCAGGTAAGGGACGCGCGCAAGGTCTGGCGCAATTCACGCTTGACGATCTTGCCATTGGTGTTTCGAGGCAAGGGCTCGGTGCCAATGGTCCAGGTCTCCGGCACGGCATAGTCGGCCAGCAGCTTGGCGCAGTACGCCTGCATCGCGGACGCCTGAGACTGTGGGCTGAGTTCGCGCACGCACAGGAAGGCATGCACCCGCTCGCCCAGGACCGCACAGGGCACGCCCACCAGAGCCGCCTCGACGACCTGGGGGTGCTCGCACAGCACGTTTTCCACGGCCGCGCAATAGACCTTGTATCCGCCGCGAATGATCACATCCTTCTTGCGATCGAGGATGCGAACAAAGCCGTCAGCGTCGACACTGCCGATATCGCCAGATCGCCAGAAGCCGCCGGTAAATTCAGTCGCCGTGGTCTGTGAATTGTTCCAGTAGCCGGCGACCACCATCGGCCCGGCAATCCAGATCTCGCCCACGCTGCCGTGCGGCAGTTCGTTTCCCTGCTCGTCGACGATGCAGATCTCGCCGCACGGGACCACCTGGCCGACGCTGTCGCGATGTGCCGCCGTCTGGCCGTAGGGCATGATGGTGGCAGGCGAGCAGGTTTCGGTCGCGCCATAGGCGTTCATCAGCATCAGTCCCGGCAGCCGTTCGGTCAGTGCGTCGATGGTGGCTGTCGGCATCGAAGCGCCCCCATAGGCCCCGATGCGCCAGCTGCCCAGATCATGCGTCTGCAGATCCGGCAGCAGCAGGCACAGGTTGTACATGGCGGGCACCATGATGGTGTGGGTCATGCGTTCGGTGACGGCCAGCCGCACAAAATCGGCCGCTTTGAACTGCGGCATCAGCACCATGCAGGCCCGGCAATGCAGCGCCGTGTAGAGTTGCGCGACCAGCCCCGTGACGTGGCTCAGGGGAACGGCTACGACGGTGCGGTCCTGGTCGGTCATTCTCATGACGTTGGCAAAGTGCATCACCGAGTGCACGATGTTGAGGTGGCTGACCATGGCCCCCTTGGGGCGCCCCGTGGTGCCCGAGGTGTACAGCAGCAGGGCCAGGTCCTCTTCGGAAGCTTCGTGGGCCGCGGTCCACGGCTGGGCCTGCATCAGCGCACCGAATGTCTCGAAGCTGTCGCGCCCGGCGGGCCCGGTGACGAATCGAAAATGCAGGTGCTGCAGAGCTTCTGCCGGTGGCAAGAGGCCGGCCAATTCCGCTTCACAGATGACCGCCCTGGCACCGGAATCATTGAGCGAGTATTCGAGTTCAAGGCCCCGTGTGCGCGAGCTGATCGGAACCAACACGACGCCCAGCCACGCGCATGCGAGCGTGGCGATGATGAACTCACTGCCATTGCCGAGATACAGGGCGACGCGATCACCGGCGGCGATGCCGCGCTGGGCCAGTCCGCCCGCGCATTTGCCGGCGGCATGATGCAGTTCCCGCCAGCTCAGACGAAGTTCGCCACACACCATGGCCGGACCGTCGGGCAGCAATTCCACTGCGGCGCTCAGCATTTGCGCAACATTGCGAGGCCGCTCCACGTAGCATCGCACCACGCGGTGATCGAAATGGCTTTCGCGGCGGATGCCCGGGAGCGATGCATCTCTTGCTGCGTGACCCGCCGGCTGCTCGACCGCTGGTGCGCTGAGCACGCCGCGCATGAGCATTTCAATGCAATGCGTCACCGCGTCGCGCAGGCTTTGCGCCGAATGCGACTCGGGGCGATACCAGCGACCAATGCCGCTGATAGCGCCAACCACGGCATATGCACCCACGCCGGGGTCACCCACGACGATCCACCCTTCTGCCATCCCCTGGGCGATGAGCGCACGAAAGGTGGCGTCCACCTGTCCCTTCAAGGCACGCAATTCATGCCGCCTGGCTTCCGACAACGGATCTTCTCCGACGCGACTGACACACAGGCCGAAGTCGCTGGTCACCACGCCTGCATACAGTTCCATCGCATGACGCAAGCGCGTGCGCCCAGTGTGCCCTTTTGCGTCCAGTTCCGCCAGGCCTGTGCGAAATGACGCAAGGCCGCGTTCCACACATTCAAAGAGGATCTGCTCCTTGTTGCTGATGTAGTAGTAAAGGGTCGGCTTTGTCACGCCCAGGCTGTGCGCGATGTCATCGAGAGAGGTGCCCTGGAAGCCCTTGCGCGTGAACAGCCTGGCCGCCGCCATCAACACGGCCTCACGCTTTGCACTGTGCTGTTTCTCACGCTCCCGGCCAGCACCCCAGGGGGAATCGATCAGTTCGGTAACCTTTCGACCCTTGGTTTTGGCAGCTCTAATTGAAACTTCAGTTGTCATTAAATAGTGTTGAAAAACAATAGTTACTGGTGAGTACTTGATTTGACTAACTGCGACTCTATGGGCAGTGATGTGAAGCAGACAGTAGGTCATACCCTTAGCTGCAGTGCAATATGTCGAGTGCGCGACACCCGCAATTTCTGCTCGAAATCTCACACTCAAAGAGTGTGAGCCGGAGTTCAATCAAGGGAAAAGTCCCGGTGGTTCCGCCCGACCGAGCGCATCGAGCCAAAGTAGCACGGGCCGCATCTGCCTGAGGGTTATCTCACTTCCAAGGTCACAGAGACTCAAGTTTCGAGCTCGCACGGAAGGGGCGCGCAGTCAATCGAGACTATGAGAGATCGGTAGCACGAGATGTGAACGCATTGGCCGGGCGCTGAATGGCGACGCTGAGTAAAAAATTCACTGCACAACTGAGCAAAGACGTTCAGTTGTAGAATTAATCCGTTGGTGCTCGCGGTGTGGTTCACACACCGCAGTTCAACGGGAAGCAGGAGGGTTTGCTGTCAACAGCGAACCTAACCTGCGCTGCCCCCGCAACGGTAAGTGGACGAATCCTTCGCGATTCCGCTTCCATCATGGCCACTGAGCGTTCTGAACACGCGCTTGGGAAGGCGATGGAGGTTGTTCCACCAGCCCGGATACCGGCCAACAAGGTGGTTGCACGCTTGCGTGCAACCGTGACGCTAATGCACTGTCGGGGACGACGGTGATGGCTTTTGTCGGTATTTCCCTGCATGAAAACTTGTATTTTTCGCGCACGTTCATTCGTGCTCCCACTCGCTTTGGTTGGCGCTTTCCCCGTGCTTGCCCAATCACCTGAGAACCCGTCCCTGGGCCCAATTGTGGTGACCGCCACCCGTGTCGCCCAACCACTGAGCGAACTCCTGGCGGACGTCACCCCTGTGGACCGCAGTCGCATCGAAAGCATGGGTGCCACCGGGCTATCCGACCTACTGGGTCGATTGCCGGGCATCGAATTTCAACGAAACGGCGGGCCGGGCACCACGACCGGTGTGTTCTTGCGTGGTGCCGAATCCCGCTTCACGGCTGTCTATGTCGATGGCGTGCGCATCGATTCCCAGTCCACTGGCGGTGCGCCATGGGAAGCCATACCACTGAGTCAAATAGATCACATCGAGGTGCTGCGCGGCCCGGCGGCCGCGGTGTACGGATCCGACGCCCTGGGTGGCGTGATTCAAATCTTCACCAAGCGCGGGGCCAATGGCTTCGCACCGTTTGTCGGCATCGGCGTGGGCACTTACGGCACACGCAAACTGGATGCCGGTTTCAGCGGCGCCAGTGGCCCCTTTGACTTCTCCCTGGGCTTGGCCGATGAACAGAGTTCTGGCTATAACGCTCGACCGATACCGAGCCAGAACCCTGACCTCGACGGTTACCGCAGCCAGGCGGCAAACCTGAAACTTGGCTTGCAGATCAACAAGGCGCACAGACTGGAAGCTACGTATCTCTCTAACGACCTGAATGCACAGTACGACAACGGCTTGGGCAAGGACGACCGGTCTCTGGAGAATCTCAAAGCACAGGGCGTGAATTGGCTGGCGCAATGGACTGACGCCTGGAGTACCCGCTTGAGCTTTTCCAAGTCGCGCGAACGCTACCAGACGGCACCGTCGCCCTACCTCACCGTCACCGACCTGAGCAGCTTTCTGCTGCACAACGAATTCCATCAGCGCGAACACCTGTTCACGGCCGATCTGGAGCACAAGCAGGATCATCTTGAAAATGCGCCGATCGACCAGGGGCGATCACAAGATGGCGTGGCGCTGGGCTACGGCTTCAGCGACCGCCAGCACACGGTGCAACTCAATGTGCGCCAGGATGAAGACAGCGAGTTTGGCGGCCATCACACCGCAGGCGCCGCCTATGGCTATGCGTTCAATCCAAATTGGCGCGCCACCGCTTCGATGGCCACCGCCTTTCGCGCACCTACGCTTTACCAACGATTCAGTGCTTATGGTGTCTCCACTCTGGATCCGGAGAGCGCGAGAAACATGGAAGTTGGGTTGCGCTATGAGCAGGGCAGCTACAGCGCCGGCATCGTTATCTTTGACAACAAGGTCTCCAATCTCATTACGTTCTCGGCTCCGGGACCCTGTGCCTCCGCTTATGGCTGCTATGCCAATACGGCGCACGCGCAGTATGAGGGGATAACGCTCACCGCAGCACAACATCTTGGCGACTTGAACCTGAATGCATCACTGGACCTGCAGGATCCGCGCAATCAGGACACGAGAAAGCAGCTGGCGCGTCGCGCCAAACGGCATGGCACGCTGGCTGCGGCCACAAAGCTTGGCCAATGGACGCTAGGCGTCGAGGCACAGTTCTCCGACCAGCGTTATGACGATGCTGCCAACACCAATGTGTTACCTGGCTACGGCTTGCTCGGTCTGAACGCGCGCATCCAGTTGTCAAAGGATTGGAGTCTGCTCGCGCGAGTAGACAACCTGCTCGACAAGCAATACGAACTGGCCAGTACCTACGCTACGGCGGGCCGCTCGTTCTATGCGAGCGTCAAGTGGGCGCCGCAATGAACTTGCCTTCTATGAACGATGGGCTCATGTCCGCCAGCGCTTGTTGTCCCGCCTTGCTGATTGCCGCCCCGGCGTCCGGCCAGGGCAAGACGACGGTGACGGCAGCCCTGGCACGTTTGCACACCCGTCAGGGCCATCGCGTGCGGGTTTTCAAATGCGGCCCAGATTTCCTGGACCCCTATTGGCACACTTTGGCCAGCGGTGCTCCGGTGCATCAGATGGACTTGTGGATGACGGGTGAGGCAGATTGCCGCGCGCGTCTGGCCGCAGCCGCAATGCAGGCCGATCTGATCCTTGTGGAAGGCGTCATGGGCTTATTCGACGGCGATCCCAGCGCCGCCGATCTGGCACAGCGGTTCTCCTTGCCAGTGCTCGCGGTGATTGATGCGTCTGCCATGGCCGGCACGTTTGGTGCGCTGGCCTTTGGCCTGCAGCATTACCGACCAGACTTGCCATGGGCGGGTGTATTGGCAAACCGGGTCGCCAGTGAGCGCCATGCCGGCATGTTGCAAGAAAATATGCGTCAGCCCGAACATTGGCTCGGAGCTCTGATGCGTAACCCCGCAATGAACCTGCCCGAACGTCACCTGGGCTTGACGGTGGCCAGCGAGGTAACGGACGCCCTGGCACGACTTGACGCGGCGGCCGATGCCATCGCCACAACCCCGCTTGGCATGATGTCATTGACTGACCTGAAACGCTGGGATGTGACGTTTACGACTGAGCTCGACTCCGGACAGCAACCTGATTTCAAACCTCTGGCGGGCCGCACGATCGCCGTTGCACGCGATGTTGCATTCTGTTTTATCTACGCCGCCAATCTCGATTGCCTGAGGGCCCTGGGTGCCGAGTTGGTGTTCTTCTCGCCGCTGGCGGACAGTGCTCTGCCAGCCTGTGACGCGGTCTGGTTGCCGGGTGGTTATCCAGAGCTGCACGCTGCGCGCCTGGCCGCCAACCTCCAGATGCGCGACAGTCTGCGTGCCCATGCGGCGCGAAACAAGCCGGTATGGGCCGAGTGCGGCGGCATGATGGCTCTGTTTGACGAGCTGGTCACCGTAGATGGGCAGAGCCACGCGCAATGGGGCCTGTTGCCGGGTATCGTGACGATGCAAAAACGGCTGGCAGCATTGGGTCCTCAGCAGTTGCTGCTTGATGGGCATTTGCTGCGGGGACACACGTTTCACTACTCCACCTGCGTGACGCCACTGGCGAGCAGTATTCGCACGGCACGACCCGGCACTGAACCCGCACCCGAAATGGGTGAGGCCCTTTATCAATTGGGTCCGATTCGGGCCAGCTACTTTCACGCATGGTTTGCATCCAGCCCCGCCGCCACGGCCAGCCTGTTCTCACCCGGCTCCGCTTGCCCGCACGCCTTGGCGGAACAGACCGATGACTGAGCGCGTTGCCTTCTCGCGGGACGCAGGGCACATCGTCATGTGCGGGAATGCGCAACATGGCTAATCACATGAACTTCGCGCGCAGTGAACTGATTCTGGGTGGCCAGAAAAGCGGCAAATCACGCCGGGCCGAAGCGTTGGCGCGTGACTGGCTGGCCTTGTCACCTGCCCACAGCGCTGTGCTGATCGCCACGGCCAGACCCGGGGATGGCGAGATGCGAGACCGAATCACGCGCCATCAGCTTGACCGCGCCATGCGCGTGCCAGGCATGAACACCGTGGAAGAGCCGCTGGCTCTTGCGGAGTCGATTGCGCAGCACAGCGATGCCCACACGCTGTTGGTCGTTGATTGCCTGACCCTTTGGCTGACCAATTGGCTGATGCCGGCAGAACCGCTTTCCGAAAAGTCTGACCCAACAAACCTCCTTGTCATTGCAGCCGTGACCCGACTGTTGAACTCGATCGGCGCCGCGCGGGGTCCTGTCGTGTTGGTGGGCAACGAAATTGGCCTGGGTGTAATCCCGCTGGGCGCCGAGGTTCGCGCCTTTGTCGACGCCCTGGGGACGCTCAATCAAAACGTGGCCGGCGTTTGCGAGCGGGTGACATTGATGGCCGCCGGATTGCCGCTTACCTTGAAAGGCACCGGATGAAAACCCTGTGTCGAAAGCTTCTGCTGTGCCTGGCTGCCCTCGCCAGCTTGAGCGGCTCGATCGCGGCGCAGGCGCTGCAGGTCACGGATGACAGAGGCCTGACCGTCAGCTTCGCGCAAACGCCGCTGCGCATTGTCAGCCTGCTGCCTTCACTGACCGAGACCGTGTGCGAACTCGGGCAGTGCCAGCGGCTGGTGGGGGTGGATCGCTACTCCGACTTTCCACCAGTCGTGCGCGCCTTGCCACAGGTCGGCGGTGGCCTGGACCCGAACATCGAGGCCATCGTGGCATTGCGGCCGGACGTCGTGTTGCTGGCCACATCGTCCCGCGCCGCTGACCGGCTGCAGTCGCTGGGGATCAAGGTGGTGGCGCTGGAGCCTAAGACCCACGCCGATGTGCGTCGTGTGCTGGAGAAGGTCGGTCAATTGCTGAATGTGCCGGATGCGCAGCGTGTGTGGCGCGTCATCGATGCCGGGGTAACGGCGGCCGCGCAATCTCTGCCGGCCACGGCCAGACAGACGCGTGTCTACTTCGAAGTTAATCGCGCGCCTTACGCCGCGGGTGAGAGCTCATTCATAGGCGAAACCCTGACACGCCTGGGTGTCAAGAACATCGTGCCCGCAAGCCTGGGGCCGTTTCCAAAGCTCAACCCCGAGTACATCGTGCGCGCCAATCCGGACTTGATCATGGTTGGCGACCGAAACTACGCGGGAATGGAGGGCCGCCCTGGCTGGACCGCCATCCGCGCCATCAGGGAGCACCACGTGTGCGTCTTCAGCGCAGCGCAATCCGATGTACTGGTGCGACCCGGGCCGCGCATGGCGCAGGGAGCCCGCATCATGGCCGATTGTCTGCAAAAGATGTCGGGCAAAGCGCCGTGACCGTGATCTCGCATCAGCAGCGCATCGCCTCTTTGCTGGGGCTGGGCCTGCTGCTCACCGGTGTCGCATTGATCATTCTGGGCGCCTGTGTCGGTAGCACCGGCTTTGAAAGTGTGGGCAGGGCCTGGAGTGACCCGATGTCGCTGCTGATTGTGCGGGACGTTCGCTTGCCGCGTACCGTCGGCGCCTGGCTGGCAGGGGCATTGCTGGGAATGGCCGGTGCCGTGGCGCAAGGCTTGTTTCGCAACCCGCTGGCAGACCCCTACCTGCTCGGCAGCGCCTCGGGTGCCTCGCTTGGTGTGGCGCTGGTGCTGGTGTTATTCGGCGTGTCACCGTTTGCCGCGCAATGGCTTGTGCGTCTGGGACTGACGGGGGCGGCGTTTGTCGGCGCCGTGGGCGCGGTGCTGCTCACGCTCGCCCTGGCCAAAGGCGTGCAGCACACATTGCGCCTGCTGCTCGCCGGCGTCATCGTGGGCGTGGTGTTGGGCGCTTTCTCATCGCTCACGATGCTCATGGTGCCCGAAGTGACACAGGCGATGCAGGCCTTCATCCTGGGCAGTACCGGGTTTGTCGGCTGGATCGCCTGCGCCTTGATGGGCGGCGTCTGGCTGTTCTGCATGGTGGTGTCCTGGATGTTCAGCCATGTATTGGATGGCCTCTCGCTGGGCGAAGCCACCGCCGCGAGCCTGGGCCTGCCTCTGGCGCAACTGCGCGCCGCACTGGTGGTCGTAATCGCGCTGACCACTGGCACTGCGGTAGCGCAAACCGGCTTGATTGCCTTTGTCGGTCTGGCTGCGCCACACCTGGTGCGCTCGGTCGTCAAGACCAAGCACGCACGTCTGATCTTGCTGTCGAGCCTCATGGGTGGCGCCTTATTAATGGCGGCCGACATATCGGCGCGCTGGCTGATTGCGCCGCAAGAACTGCCGGTTGGGGTGCTCACCGCCGTGCTGGGTGGCGGTTATCTGCTGTGGCTGATGCACCGCAGTGGCGGCGCCAGACCCGGGGCAGGCGCATGAAGACCGTCCCTTTTCCAAATGCCATTGATGCGCGATTCATCAGCGCCAGCCTGGGTCATGTTCAGGTGCTCAACAATATCGACTTGTCTCTTCCCGCGGGCCAATGGACCAGCATCGTTGGCCCAAATGGTGCAGGCAAATCCACGTTACTGAAGGTTTTGGCCGGGTTGCTGCCGCACACGGGCGCGGTAGCGCTCTTGGGGCAGTCACTGGACACTTTGCCGCGGCGCCGACGTGCGCAGCAACTGGCATGGTTGGGACAAAACGAGATCGCGGGCGACGATTTGACAGTTTGGGATGTGGTCATGCTTGGGCGCTTGCCTCACCAGGCGTGGCTGGCCGCACCGAGTGCTGTCGATCATCTGGCCGTTGAGCAATCCTTGCGCGCGACGCAGGCCTGGGAATGGCGCTCTCGCAGCCTGGGGCAACTATCGGGTGGTCAACGTCAGCGCGTGCTGCTGGCCCGGGCGCTCGCCGTTCACGCGCAAGTGCTGCTGATGGACGAACCGCTGGCCAATCTTGACCCGCCGCATCAGGCCGATTGGCTCTGCATGGTGCGCGCCCTGATTGCCGAAGGCAAGACCGTTGTGAGCGTGCTGCACGAGATTTCATTCGCGCTGCACGCAGACCAGATGGTCGTCATGGCCAATGGCTGCGTCACCCATCAGGGTGCCTGCGCCGACACCGCCACCCACCGGGCCCTTGAGGCCGTATTTGACCGACGCATTGCCGTCCATTCCTTGGGCCAACAGTGGGTTGCCCTGCCCAGAAACTAAGTGAAGAGAGTCCATTCCATGCAAATTGAAACGCCTCCGAAAGACAAACCCTACGACAAGGCCGAAGGCGAGCGGCGCGGCATCGTCATCGTCAACACCGGTGACGGCAAAGGCAAGAGCACGGCGGCGTTCGGACTCGCGCTGCGCGCCCATGGTCGCGGCAAAGCCGTCAAGATATTCCAGTTCATGAAAGTGCCCAGTGCGCGCTTTGGCGAACACCGCATGTTCGAGCAACTTGGCATTCCGATCGAAGGCCTGGGCGACGGCTTCAGCTGGAAAAGCCAGGACCTGGAGCGTTCGGGCCAACTCGCGCGCGACGGCTGGCAGAAGGCGAAGACCGCCATTCTGGGTGGCGAATACTTCATGGTTACGCTCGACGAAATCACCTATCCGTTGATATACGGATGGATGCCGCTGGATGACGTCTTGCAGACGCTGTGTGGGCGACCCGCCCACGTACACGTCGTGATCACGGGCAGGCGCTGTCCGCCGGAAATCATTGAATTGGCGGACACCGTGACCGAGATGGTCATGGTCAAGCATGCCTTCAAGGCCGGCATTCCGGCCCAGCGCGGAATTGAGGATTGAGGCCAGGCATGTCAAAAGTTGACTGTGATGATTCCGACGCCCCGGCGCCGGCAAGCAACCTGGCTTTCTGCGACGCGGAACGCAATGCGGTGTACCGCGCCATTTTCGAGCGACGCGACATGCGTAACTTTGCCGGCGGTTCGGTGGCGCCGGAGTTGATGCGCCGACTGCTCGACGCCGCGCACCACGCGCCCAGCGTTGGGTTCATGCAACCCTGGCGCTTTGTGCGCGTGGCGTCATCCGCCTTGCGCCATCAGTTGCACGCGCTGGTGGAGCAGGAGCGATTGTTGACGGCCCGTGCGCTGGGTGAACGCGAAGAAGCGTTCATGCAACTAAAAGTCGAAGGACTTCTGGAAGCGGCGGAGTTGTGGGTTGTGGCGCTGTCGGACGGCCGAGAAAAGCATGTTTTTGGTCGCCGCACCCTGCCGCAAATGGACCTGGCCTCCGCCGCGTGCGCGATCCAGAACCTGTGGCTGGCCGCTCGCGCCGAGGGGCTGGGCATGGGTTGGGTTTCGTTGTTCGACCCCGTCGCCGTTGCGACCCTGTTGCAGATGCCCTGCGGGGCCGATCCCATAGCAGATTACGTGAGGCAACGGGTCAGCATCGGTAGCAAAACAGCTGAGTCAATGCGCGCCAAGACAGGGACTGTCGGTGTAGAGTCAGAGAGTATGATTCAATCCTATTCATTCCACAGGGATGCCCATCATGCGCACAACCCAACAATTCAGTATCACGCTGCCCACAGAAATGGCAGGCCTCGTCAAATCCAAGGTCGCCTCCGGCGATTACGCCACTGAAAGTGAAGTGATTCGCGATGGCTTGCGCGTCCTGATGGCCCGTGACCGCGCCATGGAGCATTGGCTTCAGACCCAAGTGGGCCCAGCCCATGACGCGCTCAAAACTGACCCATCCCGGGCGGTTCCAATTGCCCAGGTGCGCAAACGCCTCGCCGCCGTTCATCGCTCGACCACCTCAAAAGCCTGATGTCAAGCCCGGTCTACCCGGTCGTCTTCACGCCGGAGGCGCTGGAACAGCTTGAGGAGTTGTACGCCTACATCGCACAAGCTGCCTCACCCGTGGTTGCGCAGCGCTACACCGATGCAATCGTCACCTATTGCGAGTCCTTGCAGACCTTTCCTCTCAGAGGCACTCGCCGCGATGATGTCCGACCAGGACTGCGCATCACAAACTACAAAGGTCGGGCTGTAATGTAAGCGGCTAGCCATGGCACCTTGACGCAGGGGCCGGCAATATGCGAGGTCGTTGACTGCGCTCAGACCAGAGGCTGCCAGCGATGCGGAAGCAACTCCTCGATTCGGCTGTTCAGGTGCGATGGC
>Ga0209697_10002207_pt1 | contig 28440 bp, 23 predicted proteins | sample AliMusrvi5mmetaG_FD_184115 | JGI IMG/M metagenome (GOLD analysis project Ga0209697, IMG submission 184115) | Freshwater lake bacterial and archeal communities from Alinen Mustajarvi, Finland, to study Microbial Dark Matter (Phase II) - Alinen... | ecosystem: Environmental > Aquatic > Freshwater... | reverse complement strand
GTTGGCTGTAGTTTTTGAGAAGCTCGTCGAGCAGTGCGTTGGTGATGAGTGGTTTCATTGGGATGTGCTGGTTCTGTTGATGGGGCACATCAGCGGAAAGCACTTACACAAAAATTATGACACCCCCGTGAGCTCGACAGGCTAAGGGCTTGGCAGCTCATTTGGCATCCAGTATACAGCAACCCATGACCCTGCACTACCCAGACTCGCTGGCTGCTATCACAGGATTCCTTAACGGACTGTCCTGCGAGAAACTCGATACCTTGGGTGATGTGTATTCTCCCGGCGTGGAGTTCAAGGATCCGCTCCGCCAGATCCGTGGCATCGGTGCGCTCCGCGAGGCCTACGAAAGACTCTTCCAACAGCTCAAAAATCTGTCAGTGACCGTGACCGACAGCCATGGTGACGATCGCACCGGCTTCCTGCTGTGGACGATGAACTATCAGATCCGTGGCAAGGCCCGCAGCATTGCTGGTGCCAGCCATCTAAAATTCGCTCCGGACGGTCGAGTGGCCGTCCAGCACGATTATTGGGATGCCTCGTTCCCAGTTTATGGTGAGTTCCCACTCATCGGCTGGGCCATGCGCGGCATCAGGCGGATGGTGGAGTGATCCCAGTGTAGTCCGTCAAGCAGATTGCACATTATCGAAAATCCTTGTTGATGACTGACGCTATCAGATTCGATTGACGATTGATGGTTGACGATTTTTGATTTTTGAAGGGAAGAAGAAGGGCCGAGTGTCTCGCGCCCTTCGGCGTTGCTCAGGACCTGTGGCAAAGGCGCAGAGACGCAAAGGAAGGAAGGGGTAATGGGGGTGATCAGACAGATGGGATATGCGTCACCCACGAACGCAACCCCGTTGGGTTTGATAGATTCGTCAACGCTATTCCCGGGGTTGGCAAGAAGTGCCTACCCTGGGAATTGTGACATATCCCCGTGGGGGGATAGAACAAGGGCAATTAGTCAGCGGACTGCTGACCAATTAGGATAGGACGGATCTGGCAGATCCTTCTTGGGTGCTCCTTACTTGGAAGATGATGTGTAGCTTGCCTGACTAGCTCCTTGCTTGATCTTGGTCTGTTTGATCCAGCTCATTGTGGAACGGAGTTTGGCTCCGACTTTTTCGATCTGGTGCTGGGCTTCCGCCTTGCGGATGGGATTGAACTTCTTGTAGCCGCCTTCGTATTCAGCGATCCACTCCTTGGCGAATTTTCCAGATTCAATGTCCTTGAGCTGCTTTTTCATGCGCTTCTTGACAGAACTGTCGATGATCTTGGGCCCCACGGAAACGTCTCCCCACTCGGCGGTTTCTGAAATCGAGAAACGCATGCCAGCGATGCCCTGTTCGTTCATTAGATCGACGATGAGCTTTAGTTCGTGGAGGCACTCGAAGTATGCCATCTCTGGCTGATAGCCAGCTTCGACCAGCGTTTCGAATCCGGCTTTAACAAGTGCGGAGGCACCACCGCAAAGCACGCATTGTTCACCGAAGAGGTCAGTCACGGTTTCTTCGCGGAAGGAGGTTTCAAACACTCCGGCGCGGGCACAGCCAATGCCGCCGGCCCAGGCGAGAGCGATTTGCTTGGCCTTACCTGAAACATTCTGATGGATGGCGATCAAACCGGGAACCCCCTTGCCCGCAACAAATTGCGAGCGCACTGTGTGACCGGGGCCTTTTGGAGCGACGAGGACGACATCCACATTCTTAGGCAGCGAGATGGTTTTGAAATGCACGGCAAAGCCATGCGAAAACAACAGGGTCTTTCCCTTCTTGAGGTTGGGGGCGATGTCTTTCTCGTAGACCGAGGAAATCACTGTGTCGGGGGTAGCCACGAAAATTACGTCGGCGGCTTTCACGGCGGCCGCAGTGTCCATCACCTCAAAACCCATTTTCTTAGCAACCTCGCGGGATTTGGACTTCGGGTATAAACCGATGATGACCTTGAGGCCACTGTCCTTGAGGTTGAGCGCGTGGGCGTGGCCTTGCGAACCAAAGCCAATCACGGCCATTGTTTTGTTCTTAAGCGGGGTGATCGGGGCGTCTTTCGTGGTATATATTTTCGCGGCCATGGTGGATCAGTTTGGTTGGGTGGGTGGGAGCGTGCTGCTACTCCCTGTGATTACAGCGCGCGGCAGAGTGGACGCATGAATCCACGGGGTCAAGCTGGGAAGAATGGAGAATTTAGAATAGTGAACGCAGAGCGAGCACTAGCGAGCTTGGAAAATACTGGCAAAGCCCTGAACGGCACGGCCGTAGGCAATAGTGAATTTTGAATGGAAGAGATGAAGAATGTCTCGCACAAAGACGCCAAGGTGCGAAGGCGGCGGTGAGGATGGAGCAGCGATGCCACCGCTTTTCTGGGCTGATTTTTGGGGTGATGAAGAGAAAGAAACCGCGTGAGCGCGGAACTCCAAACTGGAAGACAGTGCGAAGGAAGAGGCTGATCAGGCGAGTCTCATATCAAAGAAACGGGCCGCACCTTGTGAGGCGCGACCCGTTTCGGGTTGGGTTTGGTTTTGGGTTTGGTATCAGGACAAGCGGGCAGCAAGCAGGTCGCGTTGATCGGCTAGTGCCTTGGGCAGTTGTTCGCCGAGTGAGGCGAAGAACTCCCCTTGACCGTCGATTTCTGCCTGCCACTCGGCCTTGTCCAAAGCCATGACTTGCGTGAAGGTTTCTTGGGTGAAGCCATTGATGCCAGCGGAGTTGAACTCATCAAATGACGGGCTCAGGCCGATCGTGGTTTCGGTGGCAGAGGCTTGGCCGTTGCTGCGTTTGACGATCCACTCGAGGACGCGCATGTTATCGCCGTATCCGGGCCATAGGAACTTGCCTTCGGCTGTTTTACGGAACCAGTTGACGTGGAAGATTTGCGGCAGGTGTTTGATGTAATTGGCCATCTCAAGCCAATGCGCGAAGTAATCGCCCATGTTGTAACCGCAGAAGGGCAACATGGCCATAGGATCGCGACGGACTTTGCCCAGCGTGCCAGCAGCGGCTGCGGTCATTTCCGAACCCATGGTGGCTCCGATATACACGCCGTGAGTCCAGTCAAATGCTTGGAAGATGAGTGGCATGGTGGTGGCGCGGCGGCCACCGAAGACGATGGCGTCGATGGGGACTCCATCCGGGTTTTGCCAGTTGGGATCGATGGTGGGGCATTGCACTGCGGGAGCGGTGAAGCGGGCGTTGGCGTGGGCGGCGACGCGGCCGCAGTCTGGAGTCCATTCCTGGCCGGTCCAGTCGATGAGGTGAGCGGGCGGGGTTTTGCTCATGCCTTCCCACCAGACATCTCCGTCATCCGTCAGGGCGACGTTGGTGAAAATGGCGTTGGCCTTGATAGATTCCATGGCCAGCGGGTTGGTTTCATAGGCGGTGCCGGGCGCTACGCCGAAGTACCCGGTTTCCGGGTTGATGGCGTGGAGTTTGCCATCCTCATGCGGCCAGAGCCATGCGATATCATCACCGACGATAGAGGTTTTCCAACCGGCATCCAGATAGGACTTGGGCGGGATGAGCATGGCGAGATTGGTCTTGCCGCAGGCTGACGGGAAAGCAACTGACAGATAGTTGGTGGTGCCGTCCGGAGCATGCACGCCGACGATGAGCATATGCTCAGCCATCCACTTGTTGTCGTGAGCGATGTTGGAAGCAATGCGGAGAGCGAGGCATTTTTTACCTAACAAAGCATTGCCGCCGTAACCGGAGCCGTAGGACATGATCTCGCGGGTTTCCGGGAAATGAACGATGTATTTGTCATCGTTGCAGGGCCATGTGGTGTCGGTCTGGCCGGGTGCCAAGGGGGCACCTACGGAGTGGAGGCATGGAATGAAGGTGCCGAAACCGTCACGCTTGTGGTTCACAGCGCCGGAGGCCTCGTCTTCAAGCCGCTTGAGGACATTGGCACCCATGTGGCACATGATGCGCATGTTAACGACGACGTAGGCGCTATCGGTGATTTCCACGCCGATTTTAGCCAGCGGGGAATCGAGCGGGCCCATGCAGAACGGGATGACATACATGGTACGTCCCTTCATGCAGCCCTTGAATTTTTCCGTGAGTTTGGCGCGCATTTCATCTGGATCCGCCCAGTGATTGGTGGGGCCGGCACCAACAGCAGTTTTAGAGCAGATGAAAGTGCGGTCCTCCACGCGGGCTACGTCCGATGTGGTGGAGCGGGCTAGGAAGCAGTTGGGACGCTTTTCAGGATTGAGGCGCGTGAAGGTGCCTTTCTCGACAAGCAGGGAAGTCAGACGGTCCCATTCGGCCTGTGAACCGTCGCACCATTCAACAGAATCCGGGGTACAAAGCGCAGTCATATCTGCCACCCATTTTTCTAGGGCGGCATGGGAAGTGTGTGAGTTGGTCATATCGTAGGGAGTTGAGCGGGAAGCTTGCAACTTGGCAATGACATGCGGAAAATAGACCAATTATTCCCAAAAAATGCGGAGCCCTCCCAGAAACAGGGCGACATGCGGGTATATTTTGGCAACCAGTATAGAAACTCACACTGCAAGGAACACAGAGAGATAGGAATAATAGGGGAAATAGGATGGATTTTTCGGGCCAGGGTGTTCATTTCGCTTGTCGGCCTTGAGTAGGGTATGGAAATTTCCGCCCAACTTGGAGGCGAAGCGGAACACACAACTGGATGGATGCAGAGCCTTCGCAACAGCCGGGGTCATGTGGCTTCATTGGACTCCGGAGTCCTGGCGTGGACCGTTCCCGTTCGAGATTGGATTGTTCTACTTCCTAACACTGACCGGATTCCTGATCACGCGCACCCTGTTGCGAGAACGTGAGGCGGGGGAGCACACAGGCCATCCGTGGCGGTGGCGGGCATACCATGGTTTTCAAAAACGCAGGCTATTGCGGATTCTGGCTCCTTGTTACGCAGCCATGCTACTGGCAGTTCTTGTGGGGGCTCCGGACATTTGCAGCCATCCCATTGCCTACTTTGGACATTACTCGAATTTCCACATCGCGATGTTGCACGGGTGGCCCTCGGGCACAGCGCATTATTGGACACTGGCGATCCAAATGCAGTTCTATCTAATCTGGCCGCTGGTAGTTTTCCTGATACCCAGGCGTGCGATGGCCGTGGCGTTCACCATCTGCGCGGCGCTAGGTCCTGTGTCACGTTATGTCGTCTCTCACTGGTTTCCGGAAGTCATCCATACCAGTATGATCAGCACCTCGGCGCTCGATTATTTCGGCATTGGCGCGTTGCTTGCCTACGCGCTCTGGTGCGGCATGCCAGCGGGCGATAAACGGCTTGCTACTGTCGCTTGGCTAGCACTCGCGGGGTATGTGGTCCTTTACGTGTGCAACATCCGAGGGCTATCTACCGGATGTGTGGGATACATTCAACAAACCCTGCTGACAGTGTCATTAGCTGGCTTGATTTCGTGGGCGCTTGCAGGGCACCGCGGTGTGGTGGGTAGGGTCCTGAATCATCCTGCCGTGCAGCATGTTGGGCGTGTGAGTTACGGATTATACCTATTTCACACACCAGTTCCCCTGCTGCTGGGCATAGTGCTGCCATGGCTGTGGCTGCCGGTATTCGATGGTCCTCTGGTAGTTGTTAGGTTGGTAGTATTCATCCTTGTTTCATGGGGGGCGGCATGGCTGTGCTGGCGGTGGCTGGAAGGCCCGAATCGCCTGCGCTGGTTGCATCTATGATCCCAAATGGGAAAATGGAAACGGCATGTCGGCTTTTTAGAAGCACTGATTGTAATGCACCCAGATAGCGGGCTGTCGGTCATGAGGCAGGGAAGACGCCGGTAGGATCAGGAAACCGCTTTAGCAGCACAGCCTGTGGAGGCATGGGGTGTCTTAAGTCTGTTTGGCAGGAAAGGAGCCGCCAGAGCTTCCTCAAAATCAAAGCATTCAGAAAAATCCTCCCGGGTGTCGGAGTCCTGCTTGCCGAAAACCTGTTCCTCAATCAGGTGGAACACCATATCGCCCACATCCTGACATTTGCGCACTCCCCATTCATTCATCAGCGTGGAGGCCATTGGTCCAAACTGCTCCAGGGCAAAGTCCCGATATCCCGATAGCAATTCAGGCCCGCTGACGTGCCGCGGTTGGCCGCCATTTCCCTCTGCGATGCGCTTAAGAGTGAAATCCAGCGCGTCCTTTAGGAAAAAATATGCGTGCGGATCAAAACGCCTCTCACGTTTCAGGATTGAAACGACAGATTGTTCAAACTGCATTGCCTGCATGGTGGAGGGGAAGATGCAGGAGAGGCGGGAATTTGTCAAAGATCTCTTCAATTCTGCTAGGTCCAGGGTGTGCGGGGCGCGCCTAGAGGAAGGAATAGTGAATGATGGGGAAGAATCATACGGATCCTTGTTGAAGATTGGAGAAGACCTATTGGGCAATCAGTATCAGCGATACCTTGAATTCATACTTGGCGGGATAGGACGGGATAGTCACTGTGCGCCCATGAATTCCTCCGCTGCAAATCAGCCCCCCCGCCAATTGTTGTTCCGCCAAACTGGAAAACCTTCGGAAGTGCTGGAGTGTGTCGCCTTTACGCCGCGCGCGCCGGAGGCGGGTGAGGTGCTGGTGCGCATGCTCGCCGCCCCTGTCAATCCAGCGGATCTCAACACTATTGAGGGCACTTACGGAGTGAAGCCGGAGTTGCCAGCCGTGCCTGGCGTAGAGGGTTGCGGCGTGGTGGAAGTAAGCGAGTCACCGGATTTTATTCCAGGAGACCGTGTAATATTCCTACGCCGGGCTTCGACTTGGGCGACCCACACGACCGTAGCCGCAGATTCCTTGTTCAAACTCCCATCGGGCATCGATCCAATCCAAGCAGCTATGCTCAAGGTGAATCCTGCGACCGCATGGCGTCTGCTGCACGGCTTCGGAACGCTAGCGCCTGGTGATTGGATCGTCCAGAATGCGGGAAATTCCGCAGTGGCTCGCTGCGTGATCCAACTCGCACGGGATCTGGGAATACACACAATCTCATTTGTAAGGCGCGAGGAATTGATCGGCGAGCTCCAGCAACTCGGGGCAGATCATGTTCTATTGGATGATGACGAAGGAATGGCTGCGGCCAAGTCCGTATTAGGCGGAGAGAATGCGGCGCTCGCCTTTAATGCGGTGGGTGGTGAGAGCGCCCTGCGCCTGATGAAACTGTTGCGCGAGAGTGGTACCCACATCACCTATGGGGCGATGGGTCGTAAGCCTATCACGCTGCCCAACGGACTGCTCATCTTCCGTGATATCCGTGTGCGTGGCCTGTGGGTAACCCGCTGGGTGGAGAATTCCCCAGCCACCGAGGTGACTACTGTCTATCAGAATCTTGCGGCCCGAGTGGCGGCTGGAAAACTCAACCAACCAGTGGACGCCACGTTCCAGCTTGAAGCATTTCAAGACGCGCTAGCTCGTCTGGAAATTCCAGAACGCTCAGGGAAGGTGCTTTTTTCACAACTTCTGGATGCATCTCATGAGTAGTGAGTTGAGTGGAAGAGAAGAATAGGACTTATAGGTCCTATGAGAAGGGTGTGACTGCCCCGAAGATTCCGCACTCGACCTTTATGGTAATCCTAGACGGGAAAAAGGACTCGGGTAATGCGGCTTTTTTACCACTGATCGCACTGATTTCACTGAAAAGAATCAGACTTGATACCAACTAGTTGGTTCACTTTTGGGGTGATCAGGCATTATACTGATTGCCAAAAATTCTTGCCGAAACTGGATAGTTGGGGTTTGGAATTCTTACCGCTGCGCGGCATTTCGGCAATCTGTCTTGGCAACCAGTATAGAACGAAATATTCGTTAGGTAAACTCAACCGATGAACCGCTGCACGATGGGCATGCGGCGTCCGATGCCGAAAGCTTTCGATGTGACGCGCAGCCCTGGAGCTGCCTGGTGGCGCTTCCATTCGTTGAGATCCACGCGGCGCTGGATCCAGCGAACGGTGGCCTCTTCGTAGCCGCGTGAAATGATTTCGTCCGGAGAAAGGTGGTGCTCAACGTAGAGTTCGAGGATACTGTCGAGGATATCGTAGGGAGGCAGGGTATCCTGGTCTTTTTGATCCGGGCGGAGTTCGGCGCTGGGTGCCTTATCGATGGAGTTCCATGGGATAATCTCGCGCTCGCGGTTTATCCAGCGGGCAATTTCATACACACGGCCTTTTGGCAGGTCAGATATGACGGCCAAGCCGCCGCACATGTCGCCATAGATGGTGCAGTAACCGACGGCGAGTTCGCTCTTGTTACCAGTGGTGAGTAGCAGGTGGTTTTCTTTGTTAGAAAGAGCCATCAGCAGCATGCCCCGGATGCGGGCTTGCAGGTTCTCCTCGGTCACATCCTCGGCTTTGCCTTCGAATAAGGGACGCAGTGTGGCTTTGACCGACTCAAAGGCTATCGCGATGGACACATCATCACAACGAATGCCGAGGCTATGTGCCAACGCGAGTGAGTCATCCACACTTCCGCGAGAGGAATACGGGCTGGGCATCGTCAGGCCACGCACGTTTTCCGGGCCGAGCGCGTCTGCAGCGATTACGGCGGTCAGAGCAGAATCGATGCCGCCGCTCAGTCCAAGGCAGACGCCAGAGAAGCCGCACTTTGTGACGTAGTCGCGCAGTCCCATAACAAGTGCCTGATAGAGCTGGGATGGGGCCTCATCCTCCAATAAGACATCATTGTCCACCGAGACGAATGGATCTACCACACGGCAGGTCTCGACAAATCCCGGAACCTGACAAGAGATGCGGCCGTTGGATCCAGCCACTAGCGAGTGTCCATCGAACACAAGTTGGTCATTGGCACCCACGGTGTTGCAATAGACCACCGGGACTTTGACGCGGTGGGCGATGCCGGCGATCATGGCACGCCGCAGTGCGGGTTTACCGAGGTGGAATGGGGAGGCGCTGAGGTTGATGAGCAGGTCGATGCCCTTGGCGGAGAGTTCGTCCACAGGATCGCGGTCATAGAAGGGGCGCTGCAGGTAATCCTCGGTCCAGATGTCCTCACAAATGGTTAGGCCGATCCGTTTGTTGTTCCAAACGACGGGCTCGCACGTATCACCTGGTTCGAAATAACGGCGCTCATCGAACACGTCATAGGTGGGCAGCAGGGTTTTCCAGACGCGGTGGAGGATTTTTCCGTGTTCGAGCCAGCCGATGGCGTTGCGGAAGGGTTTGCCTGGGCGTGTCGGGTGGTGGTGGTCCACGTATCCAACAAGTAAGGGGACTTCATGAATTTCCCCGGCCAAGTAGTCGAGCGCCTGTAGACACTTCGGCACAAACTGGGATTTGAAAACCAAATCACGCGGCGGATAGCCTACGAGTGAAAGTTCGGGTGTGAGCACAATATCCGCTCCCGCATCCATGCACTCACGGTAAGTAGCGAGGATGCGCTTGGCGTTGCCGGGGAAATCCCCGACAACAGGGTTGATTTGGGCGATGCCGATCTTCATGGGGTGCGCCAAGATAACACCGTCCAGAGACGCAGGCGAAAGCAAAAAACCGGATTTCGTCCATCACTCTTTTGGTTGCCTTTCCTCAGGTGGATTATAAGTTAAAAACAAATTAAGGCCATGGGACTCGAAAAAATCACACAGAAACTTCAGGAGGCGCTGCAATCCGCACAAAGCATCGCCTCGAAATCCGCACATTCCGAACTCAAAAGCGCGCACGTCCTGCTTGCGCTGCTCCAACAGGAAGGTGGTATCACCGTGCCTATTCTGCAGAAGGCTGGTGTGGATGTTTCCCGCCTCAAGGCATCTGTGGCCACGGCGCTAGCCCGTGAGCCTAGCATCCAGGGCGCTTCCACCCAACCGCAGATCAGTGTGGGTTTACGGGCTACTCTTGATTCCGCTGACGAGACCCGCAAGGCGCTGGGAGACGACTACTTGAGCATCGAACATTTCATACTCGGCTCGCTCAAGGGGGATTCTCCCGCTGGCAAATTGCTCAAAGAGGCAGGGCTGGATGAAAAGAAAGCCATGGAGGCGATCAAAAGCGTGCGCGGCTCACAGAAAGTCACCGATGAGAATCCCGAGGGGAAATATCAGGCGTTGGAAAAATACGGCACGGATCTAACTGCCCGTGCCCGTGCTGGGAAAATCGATCCGGTGATAGGCCGGGACCACGAAATCCGCCGCGTTTTGCAGGTTCTTTCACGCCGCACCAAGAACAACCCGGTGCTCATCGGCGAGCCGGGCGTGGGAAAGACCGCCATCGTGGAAGGACTCGCCCGCCGTATTGTTTCGGGTGATGTGCCTGAAGCGATGAAAAACAAACGAGTCATCTCCATGGATATAGGCGGGATGCTGGCCGGTGCGAAATACCGCGGCGAGTTCGAGGACCGCCTCAAGGCATTTCTTAAGGAAGTCACCGATTCAGAGGGGCAGATCATCCTGTTTATCGACGAACTCCACACGATAGTCGGTGCCGGAGCTAGCGAGGGAGCGGTGGATGCATCTAACCTGCTAAAACCGCAGCTCGCACGTGGCGAACTCCATGCCATAGGCGCGACCACTCTCGATGAATACCGCAAATACATCGAAAAGGACGCAGCGCTGGAACGCAGATTCCAGCCGGTGATGGTCGGGGAACCATCCGTAGAGGACACTGTAGCCATCCTGCGCGGCCTGAAAGAGCGATACGAAGTCCACCACGGTGTGCGCATTCAAGATGGCGCGCTGGTGGCGGCAGCGGCGCTGTCAGATCGGTACATCTCCGACCGTTTCCTGCCGGATAAAGCGGTGGATTTGATGGATGAGGCGGCGTCACGCCTGAAGATAGAACTCGATTCCATGCCCACTGAGATCGACGTGCTGGAACGCCAGATCCTCCAGTTGGAGATGGAGAAAAGGGCGCTTGAAAAAGAAACTGACAAGGCCTCCGCCGCGCGGCTTGGAAAAGTGATAGAGGAACAGGCGAACCTGCGCGAGACATCCTCCGGCATGATGGCCCAATGGCGGAATGAAAAGGCAATCATCGACCAAGTGCGCGCCGCCCAGGAACGAATCGAGACGCTCAAGGGCGAAGCTGAACGCGCCCAACGCATCGGTGACCTAACAAGAGCCTCGCAGATCACCTATGGAGACCTACCTGAGGCCAACAGGGCATTGGAAGGAGCCAAGGACCAGCTCTCCGTGCTCCAGAAAAACGGGGCGATGCTCAAGGAGGAGGTCACCGAGGAGGATATTGCCCGCGTGGTCTCCTCATGGACCGGAATTCCTGTTAATCGATTACAAGAAGGCGAAAAGCAAAAACTTGTGCGGATGGAGGAACGTCTGGGCGAGCGTGTGGTAGGCCAGAAAAAGGCAATCGTTGCGGTGTCCAATGCCGTGCGCCGTGCGCGTGCAGGTCTGCAAGATGAGAACCGTCCGATAGGTTCGTTCCTTTTCCTCGGTCCCACAGGAGTGGGCAAGACTGAACTGTCCAAAGCCCTGGCAGAATACCTGTTCGATGACGAAAGTGCGATGATACGCATCGACATGTCCGAATACATGGAAAAACACAGTGTTGCGCGCCTGATAGGCGCGCCGCCGGGATACGTGGGATACGAGGAGGGCGGACAGTTATCGGAAACCGTGCGCCGCAAGCCGTATTGTGTGGTGCTGTTCGACGAGGTGGAAAAAGCCCACCACGACGTCTTCAACGTGCTTTTACAGGTGCTGGATGACGGACGTATCACCGACGGTCAGGGGCGCACCGTGGACTTCCGTAACACGGTGATCATCCTAACATCAAACATTGGATCGCAGATCATTCTCCACGAGGATAATGCCGAACAGCGTGAGGCCAAGGTCACTGAAGCCCTGCGTGCTCACTTCCGGCCAGAATTCCTCAACCGCATAGATGAGATCATCATTTTCGATAGACTCAAGCGCGGCGAGATAACCACCATCGTCGATCTCCAACTCGACCGTGTGCGCAAGCGTCTGGCTAAACAGGGGCTGGCACTCGCTTTAACGGAAAAAGCCAAGGAGTTACTCGGCAACCAAGGTTACGATCCGGTGTATGGCGCACGCCCGCTGAAGCGTGCGATCCAGCACCTGCTCCTAGATCCGCTAAGCCTCGATGTGCTCGAGGGGAAGTTTACTGACGGAGATGTCATCCAAGCAGACGCCAAGGACGATGGCATCGTTTTCCGAAAGGCCTGACATTCATCCTACAGGCCTACCACTGCGCGGCGAGGGCGGGTGCGCATCTTGTCGGCCTCTGCATCGTCGATGAAGGCTTCTTTCGCGGGATCGAAGCGCAGCTTGCGCCCGAGTTTCCAACTGATGGCAGCGGCATGGCAGGCGATGTGGCCGTAACGCGCTACCGTCGAGTGGGAGGCGGGTTTGCCGCGTGATTTCACGCAGTCGAGGAAGTTCCGGACGTTCTTGACCGGATCAGTGCCTGCCATTTCCTGAGGTGTTCCCGACTCTAATAATTTTGGGTTGCTGGTGACGATCCGTCCGCTGTCTCCGGCTTCCACCCAACCTTCGCTGCCTTCGAAGCGCACCGGGCAAGTCCCGAGGTTGAGCCAGTTACCCTCATTGTTGAATCCCGACAGGCGCATGACAAGTTTCACTCCGTTGGCATAACTCGCCCGGATTGTGCCGCCGTCAGACTCGTAATCGATGGGTGCTGTGCCATCGGCCTCTGCCGCCCATTGGCAGAGGTCTACTGTGTGTGATCCCCATTCGAGAATTTTGTAACCTGCGGCAAGGCCCTCGTGTCCACGCCACTGGCCCTCCACATAAAGTTTGTTATAGGGGCGAAAGGCAGCAGGTCCTAGCCAGCGGTCCCAGTCGATTTCATCGGGATTCGGTTCTGGCTCGCCGGGCAGGGGAGCCAAGTCGTTTTCTGGCTTGAGAATGCCGGCGTGTACGGTGTGCAGCTTGCCGAGTTTTCCGCTGCGAGCGAGTTCCACGGCGAAGCGGAAATTGTCCACGTTCCGGCGCTGGGTGCCTGCCTGATAGACGCGCCCATGGCCCAGGATGCCCTCGTCGAGTTCGCGGCATTCTCCTATGGTCATGGCACAGGGCTTTTCGGAATACACATCCTTGCCCGCCTTGGCGGCTAGTATTGAGGCGGGCGTGTGCCAACGGTCGCCCGTGGCGATGAGCACCGCGTCAATATCATCACGACCCAGCACTTCCATCATGTCGCGGTGGGTTTTACAGTCCTCGTTGCCATACTGTCGGTTGGTAATTTTTCTGACAATCTCCCGGCGCGCCTTCTGGACGTCTGCCACGGCTACAAACTGCACGTCTTTTTGTGACAAAAACGCCCTAAGCACGTCCCTGCCACGCGGCCCGATGCCTATGGCCCCGAGCACGATTTTGTTGCTTGGTGCTACATTTTCATTCCTGCCCAGCACTCTGGCGGGGATGATGGTGGGCATGGCGGCAACCCATGCCGCCTGTTTGATAAACGTTCTCCGGGTGGTGGTCATGGCCTTTTTGTGTTAGGTTTCTCGTGATTGGCGGCTTCCGGAGTGCTGGTGAATTCACGCAGACGAAGATCCTTAAACTCAGCCTTCATTGCGGGACCGGCGTGCAGTTGCAGGGCGATCACGCCTTTAGCGGCACGTTTTTCCACGTTCAAATCGGTAATTTCCGCCGCCAGCTTACCATTGACGAAATGTTGGAGTACGTTTCCTCGAGCGACGATACGGTATATGTTCCACTCCGCCATATTGACATCATCGGTTTCGAGTTTGCCAGTCACCTCGATTTTGTCAGTGAGCGTGACGCGCTGGCCTCTCAGACAAACGATTCCGCGCCCCAGTTCCTCGTAAAGTTGCCCGAGGTATGGCGGGTTGGGGTGCAGGTCCATTTGATAACCGCCGACCCTCCATGTGGAGGCTTCGACAACTTTGCTGCGGTATTGTACCCCCGAGTTGTTGCTGACAGTGACGCGTGCCTTGTATTCTAATTCGAAATCCGCTGGCTCACCTCCCTGCCAGATGAGAAAGGTGTTTTTAGCCAGCTTTTTGTCGCCATCGTTGGTCTCTCCAATGATGATTCCGTTTTCCACCTTCCATACGCGGGGATCACCAGTCCATCCGGCGAGATCCTTGCTGTTGAACAATGGCTTCCAATCGGCCCCGGAGGCCAATACCGGGAAAAGAAGCACGAGCGGGATGAGGAATCGGCTCATATTCTGACTACTCTGTCCGGTTTGCGTTTTTTTCATATTTTGTGAAAACTCCACATTTCCTCAAGCTGAGCAGTCTCACATGTGACATCTCGAGCCTTGGTCAAAAGATTTCTTGCGGGCGGATGCCTGTTTCTTCAGTTTCCCCTTGTGATCTCATTAGCGAAATTATTCGGAAAATCGGACCGTTTCTTTGAACTCCTATCCATCAGTGCTAAGTCTGCCCACCAGAGCATAGAGGTTCTGGCACGTATGCTCAAGGACACCAATGGTAACCTCTCACTTGCGGAACTGGCAGTCACCCGGCGCAACGAAAAGAAAAACGCGGAAACCATCAGCCAGGAACTCGTGAAAGTGTTCATCACGGCGTTGGAGCGTGAGGACATCGAGGCACTGTCCAGGGCGCTCTATCGTATACCAAAAACCGTCGAGAAATTCGGCGAGCGTTATGACATCATCCACCATCTGCTGCCGCCAGATATTTTCGCCCCTCAGATGGCCATCGCACAAGATGCGGCCCTAGTGGTGGTGCGTATGGTGGATATGTTGCCTAACAATCCAAAATTGGAGGACATCAAGGCGGAGAATGACATGATGCAGGAACTCGAGGGGCGTGCGGACAAACTGGTTCTTGGATACCTAAGGGAAATCTATTCCGGTTCTATGGACCCGGTCAAAGCCATGGCAATGCGCGATCTTTCTGATCTATTAGAAAAGGTCATCGACCGCTGTCGCGATGCTTGCAACATCGTCTCGCAAGTTGTCCTTAAAAACTCCTGAATCCCGGCTCCATGACATTCGGGATCATCTTTCTGGTTATCTTCATCGCGTTGGCGTTTGAATATATCAATGGTTTTCACGACACGGCGAACTCCATCGCAACCATCATTGGCACCAAGGTGCTCACGCCGCGTCAGGCCATCCTGCTGGCGGCCATTACCAACCTAATCGGCGCTTTGGCTGGCCACGCCGTGGCCAAGACCGTTTCCTCAGGGCTGGTGGACTCGCAATTCATCTCGCCGATGATCATTGTCTGTGCATTGTTAGGTGGGATCGTCTGGAATTTGATCACCTGGTGGTTTGGCTTGCCTTCCAGTTCCACCCACGCACTTGTCGGCGGCCTCTGCGGTGCGGCCATGGCCAGCTCCCATAACAACTGGCACTCCATCATTTGGACCGTGGAAAAGGTCAAGGATGGCAAGGTGGTGATGGAGGGTGTGGTGTACAAGGTGGTGATGCCGATGATCTCCTCCCCGCTAATCGGGTTTTTAGGAGGGCTGGTGATCATGGGACTGCTTTATGCGCTGCTGCGTTCGGCGCGCCCGCGTTTCGTGAACCGTTTTTTCGGTAAGGCCCAGATATTCAGCGCAGCCTTCATGGGATTCGCCCATGGCTTGGCTGACGCACAGAAAACCATGGGGGTCATCACTCTTGCTCTGGTGACAGCCACCGCCACTGGCACTTTCGTCAAGCTCCCTGACTTCCTATGCTTCCTGCGCATGGACAAGTCCATGGCCTCCGAACAAAGCATAAAGATCATCCAAAACGCACACTCCACCCCAGAGCAATTATCTCAGGCGGCCATTACGCTGGAGCGTGAGGCTGACATGCTGAAGCCCGGTGAGTTCCGCGAGGCATTTCTATCGCTTTCCGCAAAGACCCACGCAAGCCTGAACGACCCTGCATCAGCGAAACGGGTTGCCACGCTTGCCGAAGGGACCCACCGCGAGCTCATCGATACGGAAAACGCCCGCATCCTTCCCAAGGTGCCGATTCTAGGTGGCATGGTGGCAGCCAAATTCACCGATTGGGGGAAAACGCTCAGCAAGGAAATGGAGGCGGCCACGGCTGCGCATAAGAATCCGCTCACCGTCGCAGCGGGGAAAGTCCACGACCTCTCGCCAGATGTGCCAACATGGATCAAGGTGCTTTGTTCTCTGACTATGGCCGCCGGAACGATGGGCGGCGGTTTGCGCATCATCAAAACACTCGGACACAAGATCGTGAAACTCCAACCGGTTCACGGGTTCGCAGCGGAAACCGGAGCGGCCATTCTGTTGGTGGTGACCGGGAGTCTCGGCATGACGGTTTCCACCACTCACAGCATCACCAGTGCCATCATGGGTGTAGGCTGCGCAAAACGCTTCAATGCGCTCAAAATGACCCTTGTCGAACGTATCATTTGGGCGTGGATTTTCACATTGCCCGCTGCAGGCGGTGCTGCATACCTCTTCGTCAGCCTATTCCGCGGGTGCGGGTGGGTCCCTTGATGCCACGCTTCTTGGGTAAGGCCGCCACCACCAGATCATAGGAGTGATCGATCAGTTCCCGCACGAGTTTGGAGGGTAGGCCACCATCCAGCACCAGCGTGTTCCAGTGCCGCTTGTTCATGTGGTAACCGGGAATGATGGACTCATATTCATCCCGCAGTTCCAGCGCCCGCTCGGGATCGCACTTTAGATTCAAACGCGCCGGGAATTCGTCCGGCGAAGTCAGGGCGAACACCTTCCCGCCCACCTTATAGACCAGTGTTTCCGGCCCGAAAGGTGTTGTCTCCTCAGCTCCGGATTTTGATAGGATGTGACTGATAACATCGGGCAGGTCCATGACGACCAAAACCCTCTCATGCCCCCGGCATGTCATCCAGCATCGTTTTTAGCTGCCCTCACCGGCTGAGATCTTTCTCGTAGATCAGCTTGAATCCGCTCTGATGAAGGATGGCAGTGGAGAATTCGTAGTCTTCCACGTGCATGGCGAGCATTGATTGCCCTTGTGGACATGGCAGAAGTGCGTAAGCGAAATCAATGTTGGTTTCCGCGATCATCAGGATGTCCAAGCACTGCAGCAGGCTGGGGCCGGACTCGCGCAAGGCGACGACGATCAACTCACAGGTGACGTGTGGGATGCCTTTTTCAATGAATAATTGTTCGGTGGCATAGGGGTCTGAAACCACAAGGCGCAAGACCGTGGCATCCCGTGAGTCTTGCATGCTCAGTCCTATGACCTCTATGCCGGAACCGCGCAATAACTTGACCATGGCTACCAAGGCACCGACGCGGTTTGGCAGTAGGATGGAGAACTGGCGGACGGGCGCGCCGTGGTCGATGAGGGTTTCGGCTTCCATAAATGGGTGGATTGTGGAGTCAACGCATTCTGAAGCCACTCCAAGGAGTGGGATAACATAATCGCCAGCTGGGAGCAATCCAGAAACGTGCCATTCTCTGCGTCAAGGACACGCTACGCGGACTGTGTTTTGCTATCAAAGACTGCAAAGTAGTATTCCATGCGGGGGGCATGTCACACTGGTTGGTGGGTTATCGTCCGAGCGCTGTCCGCAACGCCTTACGTTCATCATCTGAAAGTGGACGGTAATCCACGTCACCCAGATGAGTGCCATCCTTTTCAACAATCAGAACAACATCCCCTGGGGACATCGCAATGGTATGCCAAAGGCCGGCGGGAATATTATAGGTTACGGCCTTTTGCATCGGAATGACTTCCCATTGCAATCCCTCAGGAGTTTCGACCGCGGCGGTTAGCAATGCGTCGCCTGAATAAAGGATGAAAACCTCGTCAGTTAGGTTGTGCCGTTCGATGCGGTCTATGACATCTGCCCTGAGTTCAGGCATGAAGTTCAAATGTCCGATTTGCCATCCCTCATTAATGAGGATGGGTTTGTAACCGGGGTCTGGATTGTGGTATGACTGGATGTTCATGGGGTGTGGTTGTTCCGGCCTTGGCAAAGGCCACGGAAAGAATGACACAAAAAGACAATGACACAAATATTTCCGGGCTCAGCTAAGATGGGTCTGGGTCAAGCAATCAACTGGTCACAGATGGCCCGGTATTCACGCATGCGTTGGACGGAAGTACCAGGCGTGATCTCGCAACCGGCGGACACAATGCAACGTCCACCAGCCTGCTCGTGGCAATCGCGTGTCTGGGCTTCCAGTAATTCAAGAGATCCGTCTTGGACTACGGCGGCTGGATCGGGTTTGCCGGAAAACACCTGATGTGGTCCTAATAAATGAGCGTTGGTAGACATGTCCGTAACGGGGTAGTCCACGTCAATGATATCCACGCCGGTGCTTATCATATCTGCCTGAATCTGAGACGTGTTACCGCAGATGTGGAGTTTGGCCAGGGCCCCTAGGCTGTGAATGTAGTCGACCATGCGTTTCTCTCGCTCCAAGGCATATTGCCGGTATAGGGCCGGACCTATCTGTGAGCAGAAAGCATCGCCGATGCCGATGCAGTGTGCGCCTGCTTCAATCTGCAGACGAATGAACTCTAGCGCGCAATCCACAATCACATCCATGGCCTTGCCGACAAGATCCGGGTCATCCATAAAATCCATGGCGGCTGTGGAGACCCCGCGTATGTCGGCATACTCGGCCACCGGACCTTCCACCCAACCGAGAATAAAGTATTGGTCACCGCAGCGGCGTTTGAACTCGCGTATCTCGTCGATGCGACTGCGCATGCGGTGGTGTTCACGCGGATTGTAGCGACGCAGTGCGGCGGCATCCTCGATGCTGCGCAGATGTCCGCTTATATCCACAGGCAGGTTGTTTTCAGGATAAGCCACGGATAACCCGAATCCCTCCGCCTCACAATATGGGTCGGACATCACAGTCACCCAATCGAGATCGAAGTCCTCGGCACAGCGAATCATTCCCTCGCATTTGCTGCGGTAATCCAGACAAAACTGAGAGTATGGAATACCGGTGTAGGCAGCGGCCCAGCGCATGATAATCGGGTGGAATGGAGGGCGGTCGACTGGCTGGCCGTTGATGAAGGCGAGGGTTCTTTCGTAGCTAGTCATGAGTTTGGTGTGGGACTTCTTGGCAGAAGTTTCGGCATGCAGATACGTGAATTAAACCATAAAGATCTCAAAGAACTCAGAAAAAGAACTAATTCATCGTGATATGTGCGGCGAATCCCGCCGATTTCATCCTCATTCCAAGTGCGGATTTTAGGATCAAGGAAATGGCGGGTTCATGTGGGTTCGGCGCAGTAAGCACGATGAGCCGCTTATTTCTGCTCCATGAGGGCTCACTCCGGGCAAATGCGCGAGACGTAGGCACAAAAATGATTTCGTAACTACAAAGTCTGGCCAGAATTTTTTGATTCCCCCGCCAGATCAGTAATCCGTCACTGTCTGATCATAAAAAGCGAGGTAATCGTCCGGAGTGGGTCCCTCGCGCCAGGCCATCGCGCTATTGGGATGGAGGTTCATCTGGCCTGTGATATTGTATGGAATGGACGGGCCCCAGTCGAACTGCTGTTTCATTGGCAGTATGGTGTCCTGAATGCAGTCAATGACAGGGCGGATTTTGAATTTTGGATTGCGCAAAAATCCTAACAGGATTTCCATCGGGCAGTTGCCGGCACCGCGACCGAGTCCCAACAGCGTGGCGTCCACACGGTTGGCACCGAGAATGATGGCCTCCACTGTGTTAGCAAAGGCGAGTTGCAGATTGTTGTGAGCGTGCATGCCGATGTGTTTGCCTGTGCCCTCCACAGCCTTGGTGTATTTGCGTACCAAGTGGTCGATCTGCTCGCGGAAAAGATTGCCATAACTGTCCACTACAACGATGGTGCCTGCAGACGACTTAGCGCCAATTTCGAGGGCTTGATCGATGTCCGCATCCGCGACCACTGAGATGGCCATGATGTTGAGTGTGGTTTCATAGCCGAGGGCGGTGCAGTGCTCCACCATCTCAATGGCCTCGGAAATCTGATGGACATAACAGGCGACGCGAATGACATCCAGCACGCTGTCCTTGGCTGCGATGATTTGGTGTTTCCAATCGCACTTGCCGCCGGCATCTGCCATGGCAGCGAGTTTCAAGCCGGTAGCCTTGAACGAGTGGTCTCCCACGACACGACGCATATCCTTTTCCTCGCAATGCCGCCATGGCCCGTATTTGGACTTCGGAAACTGGACTGGTGAGTTCTTGTAGCCGATTTCCATGTAATCGACGCCTGCGGCGATGCATGTTTGATAGACGGCCTTCACCTGATCATCAGTGAAATGGGAATTATTGATGAGCCCGCCATCCCTGATGGTACAATCAAGGACTTTGAGTTCAGGGCGGTAGGTGATCCAAGGTGCTTTGTCGCTCACATGGGCAAACTGGCACGAATGAGCCGGGGAATCAAGTGGGATGAGCCCGAAACTCACAGGACCATCACGTGGAGGGTGATGTTTTTCGATGCTCCGGTGCGCTGCTCTCCATAGGTGAGGCGGTTGAAGTAGGCGGTGCGGATGTGTTCGCTACCGCGAAGAAAGCCGGGGATTGACTGTGCTGTCTGGGTGGGTAGGCTGGCGGAACGATGATAGCAAGACTGCGGGGCAAGGTGATTGAAGCATATCCGAACCGCTTGGTGGTGGATGTGCATGGAGTGGGATACGAGGTGATCGTTCCGCTTTCCACCTTCGACAGACTGCACGCTGCAGAGGGATTGGAAGTTGACCTGCGGACACATTTGCATATCCGGGAAACTGCACACACGCTTTACGGCTTCGCCACGGAGGAGGAGAGAGATGTTTTTCTAATGCTCATCGATCGGGTGAGTGGGATAGGGCCAGCAATCGCGATGGCAGTGCTCAGTGGAATGCCTGTTTCGAGGTTCAAGAGTTGCGTGGTGGCAGGCAACACGGTGGAGCTCTCACGCATCAAGGGCATAGGAAAGAAAACCGCCGAACGGATAGTATTAGAGCTTAAGGACAAGGTGGGAGTGACCGACACCTGGCAGGACGCCGCCGCTGGCGAAGTCAGCGCGCCTGCAGCCGATGCCGAGTTGGCGCTGCTGGCCCTGGGTTACAAACAGGTGGACGCCCGCAAAGCGGTGCGCAAGGTGCTGGAAGCGGATGCGGGCGCCCCGGTGGAGGCTTTGATCCGTGGTGCGTTACGCGCGTTGCAGGGGTGACTTCCTGGTCAGATGTCGGTGATAGGGATGTGTCTGGGCACGAGGGCCTTCATGATTCCCCAGGCGATCAGGTAACTGAGTGCGCAGACAATGAAAATGAGGAAGTATGCGTGCTGGGGATTGTCCTTGAACTTGTCAGTTAGAAACCCAACGAGCAGTTGCACCAACACGCCACCGATGCCGCCAGCCATTGCGCCGATGCCAGTGACCGAACCCACCGCTTTTTTGGGGAACATGTCAGAGACAGTGGTGAAGAGATTGGCAGACCATGCCTGGTGGGCTGCAGCACCAATGCAGATGATTGCGACGGCAAGCCAGGGAGCTGCCTTCCCGAACATTCCGACATTGGCGAAATACTGAGTGCTCAGCACCGTCAGAGGGACCACGGCGATGATGAACATCGCGGACATACGCGCCTTGTAAATCGGCATGCCCTTACGGATGAGCGACATCGGGATGCCGCCACCGTAAACACTGCCGGTCATGGCGACACCATAGAGGATGAAAGTGGGCAGCATGACTTCATGTTTGGTCATGCCAAACTGTTTGAGGAGATAGTCCGGCAACCAGAAAAGATAGAACCACCAGATACCATCTGTTAAGAATTTCCCAAAGAAGAACGACCATGTCTGGCGGTAGCCGAACAGGTGCCCCCACGAAACCTTTGCGTGATCGCCGTTCTTATCCAAAGCGGAGGTGTCCTCGTCGATATGGATGTATTCATATTCCGCCCTGGAGAGGCGTTTTTGTCTCGCAGGTGTGTCGTAGAGCCAGAACCAGAAAGCCAGCCAAACAAAACCGGCCAAACCGGTATAGATGAAGGCAGCTTTCCAGCCTCGTTCATCTCCATAATGGATCATGCACCACGGAACGAACAATGCGGCGATCATGGCACCGGCGTTAGTGCCGCAGTTGAAAATGCCGGTGGCTAGGGCGCGCTCACGTTTGGGAAACCACTCGGCGACAGTTTTGATGGACGCGGGAAAGTTGCCCGCCTCGCCGATGCCGAAGGCACTACGCACGATAATGTGGAGCGTCAGAGAAGCTCCGACAAAGGCGTTAGCAATCCCAAGCAGGGACCAGGCCACGAGCGATAGGGCGAGGCCCAGCTTGGTGCCAATCTTGTCGATGATCCAACCGGCGAAGATTGTCATGCCCGCATAAACGCCGGTAAAGGCGGAGGTGAGATGGGAGAATTCTGTGTTGGTCCAGCCGAAACCACCTTTTTCTATCGGCGTACAGAAAAATTCCTTGAGGTAACTGATGACCTGACGATCCAAATAGTTGAAGGTGGTGGCAAAAAATAAGAGTCCGCAGATGACCCAGCGGTAGCGGGTTATGCCGCCGGTGAAAGATGTTTCCGGCGGGTTGGGGGACGTCACAGGTGCTGGGAAGTCGGGCATGGATCGAGGGTTTAGAGACTGAAAGCCTTGAGGTAGCTTTGGACGATTTGTTTAGAGGGGTCAAGTCTGGTCCCGTGGCAGCAGGCCTTCGTGCATGAGGCTCCTTTTATCCATGCGGCAATTACTCGATTTTTGGGACTATTTTAAATATCAAAGTGGAGGTGTTTTTTTGCGGTAAAGACTTTGCCAGCCCCTTTATTATGCCGCCATGGAATTCAGAGAATGGGGGCCATGATCTCATGCACGATGAAGCTTGCCCTAAAACAGGGAATCCGATTTTCCAGATCGAGCGAGTAATCAAGAATAATTGAATGTCCGTATATTACGGATAATCGATGTATATTAGGATTGAACGAGCGAGCTAGTTTCTTTGAGTATCGTCAACGTTTCCATGGCTAGGGGAAAATGAGAAGAGCATCATGGATGTTGTGAATTGTGGGATTTTTCTAGGAAATCCAGTAGGTTTGAACTTTTTGCCTTGGTGGCTTTTTTCTGCGTGACGGGGAATATCTGGTGTATAGAACCGCCGTAGCGGATCATGGCGGGCAAATTAACATACCAAGAATCAGGGGTGGACACGCGAAAGGCGGCTGCTTTGGTGGGCGATATCGGGGTTCATGTGCGCAGAACCCAGCAAACCCGCAAATTGTGGGGTGCGTTCGGGCTATTTGCGGCGTGTTACGACCTCAGTGGTTACAAGGAGCCGGTGATGATGACCGGTTGTGACGGTGTCGGGACGAAACTGGAGTTGCTTTTGGAGCGAGATCTTCTCGAAACAGCAGGCAAGGATCTGGTGGCCATGAGTGTGAATGACATCCTGACCACAGGAGGTGATCCGCTGCTTTTTCTAGATTATATAGGCATCGCCGCCCTTGACGAGGAGAAGGTCACCCGCTTGATCAGCGGAATGGCCGACTATTTGGAATCATGCGACTGCATCCTCGCCGGTGGCGAAACTGCAGAAATGCCTGGAATCGTTCCCCCGGAAGTGGTCGAGCTTTCTGGTTTTTGCATCGGCTGCGCCGAAAAGCCGGATCTCATCGACCCGACTACAGTGGCCGTGGGCGACGTGCTGGTGGGCTACGCTTCTGGCAGCATCCACTCCAATGGTTGGTCGCTCGTGCGTCGTGTGCTCAAGGAGTTTCCCGGGGAGGTGACTGAAGACGAGCTATCTGCTTGGCTCAAACCCACCCGCCTATACCACGACGTGACACGCGCCTTGAAGCAAAGCGGCGTGAAACCGAAAGCGATGTCCCATATCACCGGTGGAGGTTTGCCGGAAAACCTCGAACGTTTGTTCCGCGGCATGGGAGCCGACCTTGAAATTCCACAATGGGACCTCCCGGGCATCGACAAACTATTGGCCCACGTCGATGAGGAGAATCGCTTCCACACATTCAATATGGGCATAGGCTGGGTGGCTATCGTCACCGAGGCAGATGTGGAGGCCGCTCTCAAGGCTGGGCCGGGCGGCTGTGTCATTGGCCGGATGGTTCCTCAAGAGGGTGTCCGGGTGCGTGTGAGCGGTAAATAATTTCCCAACCAACATGAGCGATTTCCTCAGACACGAATGCGGGATCGCGGCACTGCGGCTTCGCAAGCCGCTTGCATATTATTATGACCGCTACGGCACCTCTTTGTGGGGGCTCAATAAGTTATTCCTCCTGATGGAAAAGCAGCACAACCGAGGCCAGGACGGCACCGGGATAGGCTGCGTGAAACTCAACATGCCTATCGGTCAGGCCTATGTGCAACGCCGCCGCAGTGTAGCCCAAGACGGATTGGCCGAGATTTTCCGCAAGGAGATCAAAAATTTCCACAAGCTCTCACGTAAGGGCACGCTCAATCCCCAGGATCCTGATAGTGTCAAAAAACACTTCGATTTCGGCGGAGAGATTCTAGTCGGGCACTTGCGTTACGGGACCTCCGGACAGTTCGATGAAGGCTCCTGCCATCCCTACCTGCGCCGGAGCAACTGGCCGACTCGCACGTTGATGGTGATGGGCAACTTTAACATGACCAACGCTTCGGAGCTCAATGAAGTTCTCATTAGCCGTGGACAACATCCGATTTTCGGCACTGACACCCAGACGGTGCTGGAGGAAATCGGCTATCATTTGGACGAGGCCCACACGGATCTTTACCGGCACCTCCGCGATTCCGGAGTGCCGGGTGCAGAAATGCCGGAACGGATTTCCGCTGCACTCGATGTGCCGCGCCTTGTGGCACAGTCCGCCGCCCCATGGGATGGCGGATACACCATCTGTGGGGTGATCGGTAACGGCGACATGTTCGTGATGCGTGACCCGCGCGGCATCCGGCCGTGCCACATGCTCGTGACTGACGAGGTTATTGCCTTCGCCTCCGAGCGGGTGCCGCTGATGACAGTGTTTGAGGCGTCTGCGGAATCGGTCAAGGCGGTGGATCCCGGCTCGATGATCTCCATCAAGTCTGATGGCTCGATGAGCGACATTGCCTTTGCCCCAACGCAGCGCTACACTCCCTGCTCGTTCGAGAAAATCTATTTCTCCCGCGGCAATGACCCGCAGATCTACCGGGAACGCAAGGCCATGGGGGCCGCGCTGGTCCCACAGGTTGTCGAATCGATCAGCGGTGCGTTTGATAAAACCGTCTTCTCCTTTATTCCTAACACTGCCGAAACCGCCTATTATGGGTTAATGGACGGGCTCCGCCTGTTCCGCCGCCAGGAAGTCCGTTCAGCGATCCTGGAGGCGGTGGAATCAGAGAGTCTAACGCAAGATCTTTTGGATGATTTGATTTTACGGAACTGGCCGCGTGGGGAGAAGGTCGCCCACAAAGACATCAAGATGCGGACCTTTATCTCACAGGACAAGGACCGGGATCTTTTGGTGTCCCACGTTTATGATATTACCTATGGCGTGGTGAGCCCTGGTGACCAGTTGGTGGTCTTGGATGACTCTATCGTGCGCGGCACCACGCTCAAGCAGTCGATCTTGAAAATTCTCGCCCGCACCAAGCCGTCCAAGATCGTTATCTGCTCCACAGCCCCACAGATCCGCTATCCGGATTGTTATGGCATCGACATGTCAGAGATAGGCCGATTTATCGCATTCCAGGCCGCCGTGGCCTTGCACCGCCGGGCCGGACGCCAGCCGCTGCTGGATGCAGTTTATGAGCAGTGCCGTGAGGAATTGAAACTGCCCGTTCTTGAGCGCCGCAACTGTGTGCAGAAGCTTTATGAGCCATTCACCGATGAGGATATTTCATCCGAAATAAGCCGCATGGTCTATCCGGAAAAGATCGACTGGCACGGGGAGGTTCACGTGATTTTCCAAACCATCGAAAACCTCCGCGCCTCGATCAAAGGTGACTGTGGCGACTGGTATTTTACTGGGAACTATCCAACACCCGGTGGCTACTCGATGGTGAATCTGGCCTACATCCGCTGGTATGAGGGGGTGGGTGGCAGAAGTTATGACTTGCCGCTCTGAGCGCCTTTCTTCACGAACACCTGAAGCGTGGTCTGTTCCAGGAAACTGCGGCTTTGTTCCTCCATCTTCATGAAATCATCATGAAGCGGGCATAACTCTCCGGAACTGCACGAACCCTTGCCGATAGGGCAGGGGAGTTCTTCCGTCCCACGCTCGAACAAGCTCACGATCTCTGCCAGATGAATCTCGCCCGGCGCGCGGGCCAAGCGGTAGCCACCATGTGGCCCCGTGATTCCCACAGTCAATCCTGCGGCTGCCATCTGGCTTAACAGTTTTGCAGCTAGAGCGACCGGGATATTTCGGTTCTTCCCAACTTCTGCTGAGGATACCAGATTAGGCTCTGATGAATGTTTTTCTGCGAGGTAACTTACTGCAGAAACCGCTTGGCGTGCGAGTTTTCCGTAACGGAACATGACGCCTTCTAGCACTGTCGCCCGCCCCACGCCAGTGTTACTTGAATAAAAAGAGCGTTTTTTCCCGAACGCCCAGCTTTCCCGGGTTTGGCGCTTGATCGTATCCCCGGTTGAGAGCCATCCTGCGGGCGAACGATGAAGGAACGGATCGAAGAACTGGAACGCTGGGGAGCCGACGTGATCTTTGGACGGGCCAAAGGCTTCCGCGCCGCCCTGACGCGCCTGCTCATGCGCGCACTTTCCGGGTTCTTCCGCATTCTCGTCCAAGCCCGCCTATGGCGATACCGTAGCGGCTGGAAACCCCAGCACTACCTCGGTTGCCAAGTTGTCGTCATCGGCAATATCACCGTCGGTGGCACCGGAAAAACCCCGGTAGTGGAGCTCCTTGCCAGATCCTTGCGTGATAGCGGCCGCAAGGTGTCTATCCTCTCGCGCGGCTACAAAAGCCGGAAGCTCGACCGCCCCCAACTCTGGCACAACTCAGCCGGTGTACCAATTCCCGCTGAGAATATGCCCAAGGTGGTTTCTACAGGCTGCGAACTTCTGTTGGGATCGAAATACGCCGGTGATGAGCCATATATGCTCGCTCGCAATCTAGATGGCGTCTCGGTGGTAGTGGACAAGAACCGAGTGAAAAGCGGCCGATTCGCCATTTCGCAGCTTGGGGCGGACACGCTTTTGCTGGACGACGGAATGCAATATCTCGACCTCGCCCACGGCCTTGACATAGTGCTGGTGGATGCCGGTTCCCCGTTCGGCACAGAGGCGCTCCTGCCGCGTGGCACCCTGCGCGAACCTCCCAGGAATCTCCGCCGTGCGGGTTATATACTGCTCACCAAGTGTAATGGATCCTCCAATGAGGAACTCATTAGACGCATCCGCCGGTACAATAAAACCGCAGAGATCATCGAATGCACCCACGGTCCAATCCATCTGGAAAACGTGTTCACACGGGAGCGACTGCCTCTGGAGCACCTCAGGGACCAGTGGGTCGGTGCCATCAGTGCCATCGCCGTGCCGGAGGCCTTTGAGGGAGCCTTGGAAAAACTCGGTGCGCGTGTTGAAATCCGCCGCCGTTTCGCAGACCACTACCGCTTCTCCCGCCGCGAGGTGGACAAGTTCATGCAGCGCTGCGTTGAGCGTGACATGCAACTCATTGTCACCACTGAAAAGGACGCCGTTAGATTCCCCCGTCCCACGTCCTTGGATGTCCCCGTCTATTTTCTGCGTATTGAGGTCGAAATCCTCAAGGGTCGCGAAATATGGGACGACCTCATTTACCGCATTTGCCACCCCGAACCCGCCTTTGAGTCAGCCCTCCGCCACCGCCACACATACCGGCTATGACGGAGTAGAGATTTCCCCGTAACGGGATGTTTCAAATGGGGAGTTTCTTGGGGTCTTGAGTTTGGATGGTTGGTGCTTGGGTTATTGGCGTGATGGGAGGATTACTTCCGATGGCTTAGCCATCAAACACCCAGTATCGATTTGAAAGTGTTGAGTTCTGAGTCAAGGCGGTTTTTTGATTCGTGTTTCATGTCTGACAGATTTCTGTCGGCGCGTTAAGAGGACAAAGCGGCACTCTTGGTTTCTAGCGCCTCAGTTTTAGATGTCTCGCGCAAAGACGCAGGAAGAAACTTGAATACACCTGGAACCGGGATCGTGTCGATGCCCACGCGGAACTGTGTCGGGATTAAACCTATAAGGCAGACGACTAGCAGCCAATGATTGAAATCATACTTGCAACCTGGAGTGGGAAAATGGATTCTTCCCTTGAACCTCAGCAGTCAGGCAGGATGAAAATCTGGAAACGTAAATCTTTCAAAATAGTCATGGCGATTGCAGCCATGACTCTCATCTTGTTTTGTGTTTTGGGCTACCACCGGCCCCTTCTTACTTTTGGTCCATTTACTTACTGACTAGTCTTTAGCATAGACTACACTAGCCGCGCTAAAAAATGAGCGTGCCAACTTTGGTTTTGCTTTGATGGCTGCCATATCACTTTTCACACGTTCCTTGAGTGATTCGTTCTTCTTGAGTGGCTTTTTGGCGACTCCGTTAGTTTTGACATACTGCCACACGAACTCGTCGGG
>Ga0209697_10002204_pt1 | contig 28464 bp, 17 predicted proteins | sample AliMusrvi5mmetaG_FD_184115 | JGI IMG/M metagenome (GOLD analysis project Ga0209697, IMG submission 184115) | Freshwater lake bacterial and archeal communities from Alinen Mustajarvi, Finland, to study Microbial Dark Matter (Phase II) - Alinen... | ecosystem: Environmental > Aquatic > Freshwater... | reverse complement strand
AAAGATCGTGAATATCGGCCATCGCAAAATGACCATACTTTCAGGCATTATCAAAAACAGCGATGGAGAACCTGTTGAAAACGCATTGGTCACTTTACGTGGCACAAAGAAAAAGAAAAAAACCGGAACTAATGGAGCCTATAAATTTGTACGCATTCATCCCGGAAAATCTTTTCTTGATGTTACCGCCCATGATTATGACAAAAATAGTGTAAAAGTCAATATTACCGAATTTGAAACAAACAAAATGGATGTAACATTGAGGGGTTTCAGAGAGTAGAGTTTTATTTTTTATTCCCTATAATAGTTATTAAAGTTATAGTTGCCTTTGAACACAATGTACAATTGGCATATTCATAACCATTAAAAAAGCAGGAGTGTTTTTCTCCTGCTTTTTTTTATCAAATCAATAAAAAAATCCGGGTGGGCGAAGTAGCCGGTAGGATTTGTTGCATTTACTAATATACCACTATCCAGCGAATCGTTCCTGTTGCTGGATTTGTTGTATTTCTATTTGAAAAATATAAAGTAAGCTGGTTATTGCTGTCGTGTTGATAGCTCATCTCTACATATTCCATAAAGCCTCCGCCTGTCTGATCTTTTACCATCATAATGATTGGCTGATAACCAAGATTGTGTACCCAATGGTAAAAATTTGTGCCATTGGCAGGAACAGTAATAGTGTAGCTATATGATGTTTGCCTGATGTTCCCAACCACTTCTAATTTAGTTGCAGGAGTAGAAGTTCCAACACCCATATTGCCGCTATTCACGACAACATTCCCTGCATCAAAATAAGCGGCATAGTTTAAGGGGCCTCCGGAAGCAGTAGCCCATATCCCATAATTAGTTAGGCTGGAATTTCCTGTAGCATTAGCATATAAACCATAGTTTTTCCCCGTGCCGCCTGTAGCCTCGCCTTTAAGCCCGATATAATAACTAGATCCTAATGACGCTACATGACCATAAGCACCAATATATCCTCCTTCAAATTCACCCCCATATCCGTAATAATCGGCAGGAGCAGATTTGCCATATACAGCCCTTGCATCAGCCGCAGCTCCGGTATATTCAGCATGAATAACATTGATGGAGGCAGCAGCAGAATCCGAAGTAAAGTACCCGGCATATTTACTGTGTGCATTAACATGAAATAATGTTGAAGGATTTGGTGAAGTAGTTCCAATACCTATTTTGCCATTTTTCAAGATAGTAAGTGCATTGCTCCTTGCATTAAAAGTAGTTCCATTGCCTATTTCAAAAAGACGGTCGGTGCTTACCCATGATGTTTTATTTGGCGTAGTAGCAGTATCGTTAAATATTCCAAAAACAGCTTCAGCATAAGAATTAGCTACAGTACGCAAATTTGCTGACAAAGAAGCCCTTCCGCTTGCTGTTGTATATGCTCCTAAAGCTGTTGATCCATCACCCCCATTTGCTATTGTATTTTCTCCAAAAGCCGTTGAAGCATAAGCACCGCTTGCTGTTGACATATATCCCGCCGCAATAGCACCATAAGATCCACTCGCTGTTGCCATATACCCTAATGCAGTTGCACCGCCAACTCCACTTGCTGATGTTGAATTTCCCAATGCAGTAGCGCCACCTGTACCTTTTGCTTTTGTACAAATTCCGGCAGCGAACGAATAAATTCCAATACTGTCTTTATTCCATTGTGTGCCGTCAACATAACCTGCCCTGAAAGCTGCTTTGTCAGCATACCACATCATTCTTCTGCCAGCTCCGCTAACAGGCACTGCACCAGCTAAACCGGGAACAATGCCGGTGGCAGTAAATACTACACTGCTATCGGCAACATGAAGGCGTGCTAAAGGAGTGGTTGTACCAATGCCTGTATTTCCATTTTTTAAAACTGTAATGGCATTGTGTCTGGCATTATTTGCAGTGCCATTGCCTATTTCAAAAAGACGATCGGTTGTTACCCATGAGGTTTTATTTGGCGTTGTAGTTGTATCGTTATATTGCCCGATAACTGTTTCAGCTAAAGAATTCGCTGTAGTAAATTTATTGGCTGCAAATGAACTATTACCGCTTGCAGTTGCATAATCCCCTAAAGCAGTAGCTCCATAACTCCCATTTGCAGTTGTATATTCACCCAAAGCAGTAGCGCCTGCATATCCACTTGCGATACTGCCATCTCCTATCGCAGTAGCTCCAAAGTCTCCGCTGGCTTTTGTACCTTGTCCTAAAGCAGTAGCGCCATATGATCCGCTTGCTGTAGTTGCTTGCCCCAAAGCAGTGGCGCCCTCAAAACCGCTTGCAGTAGTAGAATATCCCAAAGCAGTAGCACCATAATTTCCTTTTGCCTTTGTTAAAAATCCCATAGCAACTGAATAACTACCTATGCTATCTTTATTCCATTGTGTGCCGTCAACATAACCTGCTCTGAAAGCAGCTTTATCTGCATACCACATCATTCTTCTGCCTGCACCACTAACAGGTACTGCTCCCGGAGTTCCTGGAATAATTCCTGTCGCCGTAAATACCACGCTGCTATCTGCAACATGAAGACGGGCTAAAGGTGTGGCGGTGCCTATTCCTACATGACTTCCATTATCGAATATTTCAGAATTTCCAAGAGTAGTGGCAGCAGTAAACTTAGAAACATAATTGATTGTTCCGTTTACAGAGCCAGGACCAGTTGCGCCTGTGGCGCCTGTTGCACCTGTTACTCCAGCTGTGCCATTTAATCCGGTTGGTCCTGTAGCACCTGCAGCGCCAGTTAATCCGGTTGGCCCTGTAGCTCCTGCTGTGCCTGCTGTACCGGTTGCTCCGGTTGCTCCTGCTGAACCAGTCAATCCTGTTGGTCCTGTTATACCATTGCTACCTGCTGTACCAGTTGCTCCGGTCGGACCTGTTGGACCAGTGGGTCCCATACCTGTTCCTGTTGGGCCGGTTGGTCCTGTTACACCATTGCTGCCTGCAGTGCCTGTTGATCCGGTCGGACCTGTTGAACCTGCAATTCCTGATGGCCCTGTAGCGCCCGTTATTCCTGTCGAACCTGCTGCACCGGTTAATCCCGTAGGTCCGGTGGCACCCGTTGCACCATTTGATCCATTCAAACCTGTAGGTCCTGTAATACCTGCAGCACCTGTAGGTCCTGTAGCACCATCAGCACCTGCAAGGCCTGTCGCACCTGTCGGGCCTGTGTTACCGGATGTCCCTGAATTTGCAGCATACATGGCAAATGGAACTGTGAGCAATTGGGATGAACCCATATCCGAATATGAAGAACCACCTGTTGGATCCAATTCCACTTTCAGCCAGAAAAGGCCGCCACTCCATGGTATGGTGTTGAAGGTTCCTGTTACCGCGGTTCCTGTTCCGATTGAAAGTGTGAACAAGCCAAACTGATTTGTAGTGGGCGTTTGAGTTTCCACATAGATTGCAGCGCCCGTTGATGAGCCTTGCAAAATAGAAAGCCTGACGCCCACAGGCTGATTGGTTAAAAGATTGCCCGATGCATTGCGGGCTACTGCCTGGTAATTGAATGCCTGCGGCACCTGTGCCTGAATTTGGATGACAATGAGCAGCACGAAGCTTAAAAGGGTAATGATTGTTTTTTTCATAATAGGGGTTTTAGTTTGGATCTAAATTAATTATGTTGAAACTTACTTACGCAAATCCATCATTATTAAAATGAATTTGTTTCTTAGAGGAAACAAATTTAAACTAATTTTTCAGTAAAGCTGCAATTAATATTACTTTCATCAAAAAAATCACTAATTCTTTTTATCCTCTTTCAATATCAAACGCAGGGAGGAATCCTTCGTAACATAAGCCCAGGCCCAGTCAATAAAAATTATCAGTTTGTTTCTTACACTTAGTATCAGCATCAGGTGAAGGAACATCCAAATCAGCCACGCAAAATAACCTTTAAAATGAATGATTGGAAAATCAGCCACGGCTTTGTTGCTGCCAACAGTTGCCATGGAGCCGAGGTCCCTGTATTCAAATTCACCCAATGGCAATCCCTTTACCAAATGTTTCAGATTTTTTGCAAGCAGGTTAGCCTGGTTAATGGCAACATTGGCCACCTGTGGATGTCCTTTAGGATATTTAGGAGTTTCCATATTGGAAACATCACCCACTGCAAAAATACTTTCGCATTCAAAAACTTTATTGGCCCTGTCAACTTTAATTCTGTTGCCGCCCGTAATGCAGTTTTGAGGAAGCCCCTCAATCTTGTTGCCGGCAACACCCGCTGCCCAGATCACAGTTTTGGTTTTTATCTCCTCACCGTTGTTTAGAGTCAGGATCTCTCCGTCATAATCTTTGACCAGGGTTTCAGTGCGGATGGTAACACCCATTTTTTGAAGATATTTTTTCGAAGCAGTTCTTGCTGTACTGCTCATATTGTTCAGGGTATCTTTACTGCCTTCGATCAGGATGATCCTGAATTTTGAAAAATCAATGCCATAATAATCCTTAGGCAGAATATTCTTTTTAATTTCGGCAAAAGCGCCGGCAAGTTCAACACCTGTTGCGCCTGCGCCCACTATACAAAGATTTAACTGACTTTGTTTTTCTACTTCGCCGGCTGAAATAATATCTTCAAAAGTTTGCAGGATGTGGTTGCGTATCCTGATAGCCTCGTATGTTGACTTTAAAGTAAAGCAATATTTGCCGAGGTTTTCATTACCAAAAAAATTGGTTTTGCACCCTATCGCAATAACCAAAAAATCATAACTGAATTCACCAATGCTTGTGTTTATTTTTTTGTTGCTGCGGTCAACGCTTAGCACATCAGCAAGCCGTATCTGAACATTTTTTTTCCTTTTAAAAATGTTTCTCAGGGGAAACGAAATGCTTGAAGGTTCGATCTGAGAAGTGGCAACCTGGTAAAACAAAGGTTGAAATTGGTGGTGATTGATTTTATCAATGAGAAGAACATCAAACAATCGTTTGTCAAGTTTTCTGACCAAATGAATTCCGGCAAATCCACCTCCTACAACTATTACCTTTTTCCTGTCAGCCATTCAGGTTTCAATTTAATTATTAGTTAAGCGCCTCTTTTATTCAGAAGATTATTGTACTGGCTCATTAGTTTGTCTGGAATTTGATCAAAACTACAGCCATCAATTTACCAAAATTGAAAACAAATAAATTGAAATGCACAAACCGACAAACTACAAAACGAAGTTGTGCAAAGGTATAAGGTTATTATAAATAAAGCAAAATGAATTAAGATATAAGGTAAAAATGAACCTTAAACAAACCTTAAACTTTGAACTTTAAACTTTGAACTTTTCAGTGGCTAGTTTTCCTTCAAAACGAATTCGTCATACTCAACTTCAAAGCGAAGTTTGTGTTTGGCTTCTTCCTGTGCAAGCATCAGAAAAATTGATTTCAGGTCGGAGGTTGGTGCTTTCTCTGATAAGTTTGAATATAATCTGAATGCAGATTTTTCTTTATTCATTGCCAGGGTCAGCGCATCCTGATAAGTCATATTTGAATCAGGGGCAGAAGTCACTGTGAAGTCAGCAATTTTAAGATCCATGATCTTCTCTGATGAAACTTCATAGGTTCCTTTTTGCTTGATATCCTCCAGCTTCTTCTTGTGTCCCATTTCTTCACCGGCAAATTCTTCGAAAACTTCGCACATTGCAGGGTTATCTGATAATTTAAAAGCGAGTTTGGTATAAAAATCAACAGCTTCCTGTTCCTGTCCTATTGCAAAGTCAAGGATATCATTTATTGAATTAAATTCTCTCATAATATTTTTTGTTTAATTACTGAATTGTTTAATTGTTTTTTTGTCACTTATTAACTTAAGATGCTGAAAGTCGCTGGTGCATTGCATTTGCAGCCACTCTTCCTGCTCCCATTGCAAGGATCACCGTTGCCGATCCGGTAACAATATCACCTCCTGCATAAACATTAGGTATTGAAGTTTCCATCGTTTCCTCATTCACTTCAATGTATCCCCATTTGTTTCGTTTCAGGTTTGGTGTAGTATTGAATAAAATAGGATTCGGGCTTGTGCCGATAGCAACAACAGCAAGGTCGCAATCTATTACATAATTGGAATCCTGAACCGGCACAGGTCTTCTTCTTCCTGAATCATCAGGTTCTCCAAGTTCCATGCGGATACATTCAACTCCTTTTACAGTATTGTAGTCTGTTCCCAGGTATTTTATAGGATTGGTAAGCAGTCTGAATTTGATGCCTTCTTCTTCTGCATGGTGAACTTCTTCAGAACGCGCAGGCAGTTCCTGGCGTGAACGACGGTAAACTATATAGACTTCATTTGAACCTGTTCTGATTGCAGTACGAGCGCAGTCCATAGCAACGTTTCCACCTCCGACAACCACTACTTTATTGCCTCGTGGCATCGGAGTGTCGTATTCAGGGAAACGATAAGCTTTCATCAGATTCATACGGGTCAAATATTCATTTGATGAAAAAACATTTCCAAGACTTTCACCACCAATATTCATGAATTGTGGCAAGCCTGCGCCAACGCCAACATATATTGCATGGAAATTCTGAAGTAATTCTTCAATAGTAAGTAATGTTCCGATAACATGGTTGATCTCGAAACGCACACCAAGTTCTTTCAAATAATTTATTTCAAACTGAACAATTGACTTCGGAAGTCTGAACTCAGGAATACCATAAGTCAATACACCGCCTAACTCATGCAGCGCTTCATAAACAGTAACTGAATAACCACGTAGTGCCATATCTGCAGCAACAGTTAATCCACCCGGACCGGAACCAACAACAGCAATACGTTTATTGACCTTGTTTTTAATGACAGGCAATTTCACAAGTTCCATCTTACGTTCAAAGTCAGCAACGAATCTTTCCAGACGACCGATAGCAACAGGTTTTTCTTTAAAGCCAAGGACACATTTATTTTCACACTGGCTTTCCTGCGGACAAACTCTTCCACAAATAGCAGGAAGAACATTTGATTCTTTAATTTTCTTGGCAGCGCCATCGAAATCATCTTCACGCATCAGTTTGATGAATCCGGGAATGTCAACATTTACGGGGCATCCCAAAACACAGAGAGGTTTCTTGCATTGCAAACACCTGCCTGCTTCAAGTGAGGCAAGTTCAGTAGTAAAACCGTAAGGAACTTCCTGATGGTTTTGAATCCTGAGGGTTTGATCCTGCTCTGGCATTATCTGCCGTGGAATTTTCAGCTTTATCCTTCTTTCATCTGCTTTTGAAAGTCCATGCCATACACAGCCTTTTTTCAGGCAAATGTAAAATGGTATAAGTTTGGAAAGAGCGGAAATGATAACTTCACCTGCAGGCGATCCACATTCTGTACAATGTACATTCTTATCAAGAAGACTGGCTTTGCAATGAGGGCAAATCAAATCCTCGAGAACCTCGCCTTCTTCAATGGGAACAGTAGTTTCAGATTCAAATACGTCAAGGTAAGGACTGAGTTTTACATCAATATCTTCACCTTTGAATTTGGCATTAAAAATGACTTGTTTTAATTCCTTTCTTTCAAAATTAAAACTCTCATGGCAATGCGGGCAATAAGCGTTTAAGTAGGTCTTAAACTTTAGATATTTTACATCTTGTTCCATCATAACTTTAGATTATCTGATTGAAAATAATAAAGAAGTTTTTTCGTCTTTCAGGTAGAGAGAATTTCTCTTTTCCAGTTCATCATAATCAACCTGATGTCCGTCAAAGTCTGGACCATCAACACAACAGAACTGGGTCTTCCCACCAACTTTAACACGGCATCCTCCGCACATCCCTGTTCCATCAATCATAACAGGGTTGAGGCTAACCATAGTTGGCACATTGAATTTCTGAGTGAGTTTGCAAATATTTTTCATCATAATGATTGGGCCGATAGCATATACTAACTTGACATCAGCTCTTTCACCAAGATATTTTTCAAGGGGCTGCGAAACAAATCCTCTCATTCCATGGCTGCCATCATCAGTTGTAACAACGAGTTCATCACTGATGGCTTCCATTTCATTTTCGAGAATAAGCATATCTTTATCTCTGGCACCGATAATACTTATCACTGTGTTGCCTGCATTTTTAAATGCTTTTGCAACATGATATAAAATAGCGACACCTGTTCCACCACCAACCATGATGACGGTTCCCACTTTGTGCACTTCAGCAGGTCTGCCCAGGGGGCCAACAACATCCTTGATTGTATCCCCTTCTTTCAAAGAACGCATAAGCGCTGTTGTTTTTCCTACCACCTGGAAGATGACAGAAATGATTCCGCCGAATTCATCAACATCGGCAACTGTAAGGGGAATGCGTTCTCCGGTTTCATTTACCCTGAGAATCACAAATTGGCCTGCCTTGATCTTCTTTGCGATCTTTGGAGCATCAATATCGAAACGAATAATCGTTCCTTTGGCCATTTCCTGCTTTCTGATAATTTGAAACATAATTTAACAATTTAGGACATTAATATTTGTCAATACAAAATTAACGAAAATAAATGACATTACCATTCCAGACTATCCTCGAGTCGGATATTTTCAAGGTCAGCTTTATTTAATCCATGCCATGTACATCCTTTGCGGCTGCAAATATAAAAATCAATCATTTTGGTTCTGGCACCCACAATAATTTTAGCAATCGTGGTACCACATTTCTCGCATTTTTTTTCAGGAACTTTTAAACTTGTATCACAATGGCAACACCGGATATCGCTTACTTCCTTTTCTTCCGGTAAAACAATTGTTGATTTCGAAGTGAAGACATTTAAATAAGGAGCAAGCATAAAAACACCTTCTTCATTTTTTTCATTCAGGATTTTCAGCTTCATCATTCCATCAACTATTAATGATTTTTTGCAGTATGGACAATAGGTCTGAAGAAATGAGCCACTTTCAATTATTTCTTTATTGTCATCAGCTTCACTTTTAGCCTTGGTTCTTATAGGTGTGTAAATTTCGTCCTTGGTGACCTTCAGTTTATGAATGTCCGCATGTTCTCCATATTCCTGATATAATTTATTAAGTGCTACAGTTAAATCTTCAAATCCCACATTGTGATCCTGGCATCCTTTCCGTGTACAAAAACTCACCTTACCACCAAGATCAAGGATCAGAGAAACTATTGGTGCCTGACATGAATTACATAATTCTACCGACTCTAATTCTTCTCTGCATTGAGGGCAAAAGAAACTTGTGATCTCCTGGTCGGGCACTTCAAGATCTGTCAGGTAATTAAAACTTCCATAAACTGAGCTTAACCTGATAGTCCCTTCTTTACCTCCGGATTTGATCGCTAATTTAATACTAGGTTCATTATCCACTTTTTGTTCATTGTCCATGAGGGATTTGTTGCATACAGGACATTTTACTTTTAATGAAATAAAATTTATTGGATTCATTTTAATTATGTTTAGGTTGACAAATATATGAATAAATTTGGATTGAAAAAACCAAATTTGTTTTCAAATTCTATTAATTCTTAAATTTATTTTGAAAATCATCCTCAAAATACTTCACAAGATGATCGCACCCGTAATCAAATATCCGGTTGAAATTATCTTTTTCAGTGTTTGAAAAACGGTAATTGGTTTCTTCAGCAGCAGGAGGAAGCATGGAAATAAGTTCCATCATCACATCAATGAAATCATCGTTTTTATTGGTGTCACCAAATTTTGCAAGAAGGTCAAGTACCTGCTCATAATTGCGTTTTTCAACTTTGGGTGCAACCTGTTGCTTGAATTTCTGAATTACATTTTGTGCATTTGTAAAACTTCCGCCTGTTTCAATAGGAAATGATGCAGGAAGGATCAGGTGTGCCTTTTGTGCTGTCTCTGTCATGAAATAATCCTGAACCATGATGAAGTCTGCTATTGACAACCATTGTGAAACTTTTTCTTTATTAATGGCACAACCAATAGGGTCTTCTCCGAAAATGAATAAATTCTTAAACATCCCGTTTTCCAGCAATGAAATCATGTTCTCATTAACGTTGGTAGGAAGATCATCAACATTCCATTTTGTTCTCATCTTGCTGACAAGTTTTTCATCATGGATAGAAACTTTGCCAACACCGTACCGCGGGCAAATTCCCATTTCAAAAATTCCATGTGAATTATTTTTCTCTTTAAGAGGGATCAGTCCACTTGATGTCTTACCAAGCTTTCCTGTTATCAAAGCCAGATTGGTTAGTTCAAGTCCTGCATTGGTTGATATTTCTTTTTCCGAAAATACAATGATTGCATTGGGATTGTTGTTGTATTCCTTTGCAAAATTGATGATAAAATCTTTCGAATTGCATGCCTGTTCAGCGAGTGTTTTAAAATCTTTTGACAATAATCTGGATTTATATTCTTCAAATCCGTCACAACGATCGTTGATGAATAAGCGGTTTTCAAGACCATTTGAAAGCAAATAATGATTGACAGCTTTTAAGAAATAATAGTAGCTCTTAATAACAATCGTCTTGTCGGCTTTTCGTTTCATTAAACTGTTTTCATCTGTTGTAATAAAGTCAACAGGCATGTTCTTTTTATACCTGAGGTTGTTGATCATAAATCCGACAACTGCATAATCCTTGTACAATTCAGTGCCCAGAATGTAAATTTTACTTGCACCTTCCATGGTGTCGAAAAGAGCATTTCCTATAGTGTTGCTGATATAACCTGAACCTCGTCCAAGATAATGAAAGCTGTTTATGTTGTTGGTTTTTGCACCAAATCTTGCCAGTTTCTGAATGAGGTACATTTCTTCATTCGACAAACGTGCTCCGGCGAAGAATGCATTCTGATCAGGCATCACACTTTTGATCTTGTAAGCAATGATGTCCAAAGCTTCGTTGAAACTTATTTCTTCAAATTTTCCGGCTGATTTTAGCAGTGGTTTCAATAACCTGGATCTATCGTTCAAATATTTGTAACCGAACTTTGGAAACCTGCAAATGTTACCGTCTTTATTGATCTTTCCATTACGGCCTGTTACTTTCATGACAAAACCATTCTTGTGGTAACGTGTGAGCGAACAACCGACGGAACAGTAATTACAAATAGTGTTACCTGATTCAAGTTTTACAGGGCCTGGTTTGAAATCAACATTCTCTGATAAAGCTCCGGTAGGACAGGTTGAAAGGCATAGTCCACAGGATTCACAAGTAGTATCAGTGAGAGAATTCCCCATGCTGGGTGCAACATAAGTTACAAAACCCCTGTCAACAAGGCCAAGAGCATTGGCGCCTACAACTTCTCTGCAAATGCGGATACAACGCGAACACAGTATGCATTTGTTGTTGTCAATTTCAATGAAAGGGTGACGGAAATCAACTTCATGATCATTGTAAACTCCTGCAAATTTTGTTTGTTCCACTTCATAATCGTTGGAATAGCGTTTCAGATCGCAGGTGAAATAAGCTGAACAACCACATTCGAGACAGCGCTGTGCTTCATTTCTTGCAACTTTTTCATCAGTATAACCCAACTCAACTTCAAAGAAATTATTTCTTTCTTCCGGTATTATTGTTGGCATTTCTTCACGCAATTGGTTTGCAAATTTTCCAATATAATCATCTTTATGCTGCACCTTAAAGTTTTCCTTCTTGCTGATGAATTCTTTCTTTTCAGGTACTATTGTTTCACCTGTCAAAAATTGATGACAACTGCGTGCAGCAACCCGTGCCTGAGCAACAGCCTGGATAAGTGTTGCAGGTCCTGTCACTCCATCGCCTGCCGCAAATATACGTTTGACACCCGTCTGAAGTGTACCGGCATCGGCATCAATATCTCCCCATTTATTCAGTTGTAGTTTACCAATATCAGTGCTCTTGTTGACTTCATCCATAAAATCAACAGTGGTTTTTTGTCCGATAGCTGCTAAAACATAATCCACTTCAACTTCGAATTCTGAACCAGCAACAGGTATCGGTCTTCTTCTCCCAGAAGCATCAGGTTCGCCAAGTCCCATTTTAATACATGTGATTGATTTTGCCAAACCGTCATCATTTTTATTGACTGTAATAGGGGCAGTTAGGAACATATACTCTATGCCTTCAAGTTTGGATTCATGAATTTCTATAGGATTTGCTGGCATTTCTTTTTCGGTACGCCTGTATATCACAACAACCTTTTCTGCACCACAACGCATAGAAGTACGGCAGCAGTCCATAGCAGTATTACCACCACCAATAACTGCGACTTTCTTTCCTGTGAAATCATATTTTTGACCTGATATTTCCATTTTTTTCAGGAAATCAATTCCTGATAAAACATTCTCTGCATCGTCACCTTCACATCCTATTGAAGTTCCCATTTGTGAACCAATAGCTAAAATGATTGCATCGTATTTGTATTTTAAAGCTTTGTAACTGATATTATCACCCAGTCTTTGATTGTAAAATATTTTTACTCCCATGTCAGTGATGTTGTCCACCTCTTTTTGTAAGAGATTATTTGGCAGTCGGTATTCAGGAATACCATATCGTAACCAGCCTCCTGCAGCTGGGCTTGCTTCGTAAATATCACAAGCATGACCTTCTTTCCTCAGGAAAAATGCAGCTGATAAACCTGCTGGTCCGGCACCGACTATCCCAATTTTTTTACCTGTTTCAGGTTTAATTTTAGGAGTGAATTTGTGAGGAGAATTAAGGTCATAATCAGAAGCAAAACGCTTGAGGTAATCAATACCAACAGCATTTTTTTCATCCAGAAGATTTCGCCTGCAGGCAACTTCACAAGGACGCACACAAACACGACCGCAAATAGCAGGCAGAGGATTAGTTTCTTTTATAAGGCCGATTGCTTCGCTATACATGCCTTTATCAATAAAAGAAATATAACCCTGAACATCTACACCGGCCGGGCATGTTTGTTTACATGGTCCAAGACAATCAGCATAGTGATTGCTCAACAGCAGATCCAGTGCGGTTTTCCTTGCTTTAGAAATAATATTGTTGTGGGTTTCTACCTTCATCCCGTCGGTGATCTTGGTGGAACATGACGGCTGCAAACCACGCATACCTTCAACTTCAACCACGCAAACATAACAGGAAGAAAAAGGCTCCAGTCTGTCATCATTGCATAAAGAAGGAATATCAAAACCGTTTCGTTTGGCAAGGGAAAGAATAGTTTCTCCTTTATTTCCCTTTACAACTTTTCCATTAATAATAACATTGATCTCGTTCATATTTTTCTTGGTATCTTATTCAGAAATTTTATTCAGTTTAAAATTATTCAACATTGATTGCTTTGAATTTACATTTTGAAAAACAAGCGCCGCACTTGATGCAATCAGCCTGCCTGATAAAATGTGGTTGTTTCTTTTCTCCATCAATTGCCTTAGAAGGACAAACCTTCTTACACAGCATACATGCAGTACATAAGTCAGGAATGATGGTGTAAGTGAGTAAGGGCTTGCAATTTTTTGCCGGACACTTCTTGTCCTTGATGTGAGCTTCGTATTCATTGCGGAAATACTTGATGGTGGTCAATACTGGATTGGGAGCTGTCTGTCCAAGTCCGCAAAGTGAACTGTCCTTGATCTGGTATGCAAGTTCCTGCAATGTATCAATGTCACTTTCTTTCCCTTTTCCTTCAGTGATCCTTTCAAGTATCTCAAGCATTCTTTGAGTGCCAACGCGGCAGAATGTGCATTTTCCACATGATTCCTTCCTTGTGAAATTAAGGAAAAATTTAGCGATGTCAACCATACAGGTAGTTTCATCCATAACCACCATACCGCCTGATCCCATGATGGCGCCTGTGGCATTTACTGAATCATAATCCACTATGGTATGTCCAAGATGTTCGGGAATACAACCTCCTGATGGTCCTCCAAGCTGAACAGCTTTGAACTTTTTATCATCAGTGATACCGCCGCCAAGTTTGAAAACAATGTCATTTATTGTAACTCCCATGGGAACTTCAACCAGTCCACCGTGTTTTATTTTTCCGGTAAGTGCAAACACTTTTGTTCCTTTACTGCGTTCTGAACCATAAGCGGCATAGGCTGCAGCGCCTTTATTAACGATCCATGGAATATTTGCAAAAGTTTCCACATTATTAATATTGGTCGGTTTGCGCCATAGTCCTGCTTCAGCAGGGAAGGGAGGCCTCTTGCGTGGCATACCTCTTTGTCCTTCGATAGAAGCAATGAGTGCCGTTTCTTCCCCACAAACGAAAGCGCCTGCGCCTTCTTTAATATGGATATCAAAATTGAATCCTTGAATTCCGAAAATATCTTTTCCGAGGTATCCTCTGTTTCTTGCCTGTTCAATAGCGATGTTCAAACGTTTGATGGCTAAAGGATATTCAGCACGGCAATAGATCCACCCTTCAGAAGCTTCAATGGCAAAAGCACCTATGGTCATCCCTTCAAGGACTGAATGAGGGTCGCCTTCGAGCACAGAACGATCCATAAAAGCTCCGGGATCGCCTTCATCTGCATTGCAGATGATGTATTTTTGATCTGCTTTATTGTTGTTGGCGAATTTCCATTTCAATCCGGTAGGGAAACCACCTCCACCTCTGCCTCTGAGGCCGGAATCAAGTATAGTTTTGATCACATCCTGAGGAGTCAGTTTATTTTCAGTTATACTTTTGATGGCCTTATAACCTTCGCGTGCTTCATATTCTTCAATAGATTCCGGGTCAATGTAACCGCAATTACGCAAAGCTATTTTTACCTGTCCTTCAAAAAAACTTGAATCAGCGGTTTCAAACATTTCCGTTTTTACAACATATTCCTTAATAGGTTCATGATTGCGAATATGCTTTTCAAGAATTTCTTCCAGTTTTGCTTCGTTAACTTCGCCATAAAGATATGAACCTGATTTGTCAATTACTTCAACCAACGGTTCTCTGTAACACATGCCAATGCAACTTGTTTTCTTCAGGTCGAACCCTAAGATCTTTGCATCGTGAACAGCTTTTAATTTATCATACACCTTTCCTGCACCTGCCGCCAATCCGCAACTGCCCAACCCGACGATGACTTTAACCTTTTCCATGTTTTTATTTAAGATTTTAGATTTGTGATTTTAGATTTATCAATTCAGTTTTGCAAATTAATTTTTGCAGGGTGTTCCTTTTTCTTTTTCCCTCATATTCCTGATTACTTCTCTGGTTGATTTTTCAGTGAGTTTGCCAAAAGTTTCATCACCTATCATCATCACAGGGGCAAGTGAACAACAACCCAGACAAGCCACAGATTCCAATGTAAATAATCCATCGGCAGTAGTTTCTCCGTCTTTTACACCAAGTTCTTCCTGTATAGCTTCAGTGATCACATTTGCATTTTGAACATGACAGGCAGTGCCGTGACATACTTTTATGATATGTTTGCCAACAGGCTTGAGTCTGAATTGTGCATAAAAACTTGCAACACCATACATGTCACTTAAAGTGAGGTTGGTTTCTTTCTCAAGTTTAAGGAAAGCGCCACGTGGAATAAATCCGTACAATTCCTGGGTGTGTTGCAGAAGTGGGATCATATTTCCTTTGTAAAATTTATATTTTTCAATGATAGGATCCATCAATGACAAATCAACAGTGGCACTCTCTTCCACTACTTTTTCTTTTTTGATTCTTGTAATGCGCATACTATGTTTTTTTAATAAATTATTATTGTAACTCGTATTCTCTTGTTTTATTATCCAAAATTTTAATTTTTTGTTAAAATGAAAAATCAGTGTTTCAAATCGGGGGTAAATATATTTTTTTTAGAAATGATAAAGCACAAAAAAAATAAATTTTTAAAAAGCCATAAAATTTGTTGGGGTTAAAAAAAAATAATAATATACGAGGGACTGTTTTTGCTAACGTTTTGAAATTGATATTCATTGACCATAGTTTTGGTGATTGCTTATGGATTTCTGATATCAAAATTAGGTTGCAGCCCTTTTCCTTATTTCTTTTCATACCTCCTTATCGGTATCCAGATTTCTTCTTCAGAAGCAGGATCTTCATTTTTATATTTTTCACCTAAAATTTCAAAATGTGGTCTGTTGTCCAGAATATATTCTGAGTTTGGTAACCATGTGCCTAAAATGAATTGAAATGCAGGGGCTGCTTCACTAGCTGCACCAATGTAATTGAAAACAACATAAAGGCCACCGGGCAATGTTAAAGTGTGCATTTCTGGCGGGATCACATTATAATCTGTTACCTCAACAGCCGCCCATTTTTCAAACTCTTTATGTGGATTAAAATTATCAAAAAATAATGGAGCATAGATCTGTAAAGAGTATAGGTTTGTACCAATATTATTTTTGATCTCTTTCCTTCGAGGCATAAAACCATGCCACAGTTCATAAGTTTTATTGTTGGCAAACGACATGATTATTCGCTGACCTGTTAGTTTTTTTTCAGTTAAAATTTCAATACGATGTTCCATTAAAAAGCCTGTTAAATTTTATTATTTTTACTTCTGCAAGCACTCTCTTTTTAATTTTTTTTAAAAATCAATTTTCTTCAATCCTGCAATTAGCATGCTTGTTTTGATGACATAAAATTACGAATAAATTTTCAATCCTCTCTGAAAAAAATGAAAATGATTTTTGTTACGATGCAGGATTAAATTTATTACAATTAGAATAATACTATTAAAACTGTAAATTTGCAAAAATTGGTTGTCCGTACTTTTATGACAGAAAACCAAAAATGAACTTAAATGAACGAAATACTGATCATATCCCTTTTGATCATTTTGAATGGGGTATTTAATATGTACGAGATCGCTTTTGTTTCTTCCCGAAAATCTAAACTGGAAGAAACCGCAAACAAAGGCAATAAAGCTGCGCGGCAGGCATTGAATAAAATGAAAAAACCTGTGCGTTTTCTTTCTGAAATTCAAATTGGCATCACTACTATCAGCATCATTTCAGGTGCATTCGGAGGGATCGCCATTGCAAAACACTTCAACGAATTCCTTCATCATGTTGGATATGTTTCAGAATATGTGGAGACATTTTCAATGGTTATTGTTATTGGTGCGATTACATATTTTTCACTCATCATCGGTGAGCTTGTCCCTAAATCAATAGCATTAAATAATGCTGAAAAGATTACTATTGCACTTACTCCTTTCATGAGAGTGGTTGCAGCAATTGTTACTCCTATTGCATGGTTTCTGAGTATTTCAGTGAAATTTATTTTGAAACTTTTCAGAATAAAAAAGAACACAGATCCACCAGTAACTGAAGAAGAATTGAAAATACTGATCAAGCTGGGCTCTGAACATGGTGTGCTTGAAGAACAGGAATCGGAGATCATTCACGATGTTTTTTCTTTTGCCGACAAAACTGCTTACGCAATGATGACACCCAATAAAGATGTTGTATGGCTCGACATCAACCTGAGCAGTGAAGAATTGATGAATACTATTGTCACTTCTCCGTTTTCAAGATTCCCTGTTTGCAATGGAACAATTGACGCTGTTGTAGGAGTAGTTTATGCAAAGGATATACTCAAACAAAGCAGCAGATGCGAGAAACTGAACCTTGTCGAGATCATGACACCTCCGTTTTTCATTCCTGAAACAGTGAAAGCAATCAAGCTCCTTGACGACTTTAAAAAAAGACAAATAAAACTCGGGGTTGTTGTCAACGAATACGGAGAAACACATGGTATCATCACTGTCCAGGATATTTCGGATAATGTTCTGGGAGACTTTCCTGACGTAACACAAGATATTCAACCGCAGATCACAACCCGCGAGGATGGCAGCCTTCTTGTTGATGGCGACTTTCAGTTTGATGAAGTAATGGAACATCTCGAGATTGCCGTTCCTGATGACTTTAAAGAGATCAAACAAAACATCACAACTGTTGGCGGATTCATTATGTATATGCTGAATAAAGTACCTGCAACCGGCGATCATATTCATTTTGAAAACTTCCGTTTTGAAGTGGTGGATATGGATGGAAACCGCGTGGATAAAGTACTTATTGCGAAAGTGCCGGTTGTGGAATAACGAATTGAAACTTTCGTAAGAATTTCCCTAATTCTTTCATCAAAAGACGAAAGTGCGTCAAGCTTCGTAGTACGTATATTCGTATTTTTGTTCGTACTTCGGTACAATAATATTCTCCTTATTTCTTCAACAATCCTCCAACATATTTCTGTGGAATCTTTGTCCTTGGGACATTAAATTCAAACCATTCCTGCAAATCAAAATCAAGTCCGTTATCATGCATAAAATTGTACAAAGCCTTCACCAGCCCCTTTCCAAATTTGCTGTGATCACAACCTGTTTTATCAACATGTTCACAATTGTTTTGTGCAAAAGCATTCTCATCAATAGCAAGCCGCTCCACACCATATTTTTTAGGGTCAAGTCCAACAGGACTGTGAATAGTCATGGTGAAGCGATGCCAGAAAGCGCTCTGCAATAACTTATGATTAAACAATTGCCTCACTATTTCCAGCGAATCTATTGTCTCCTGTGCTGTCTGTGTCGGAAAACCATACATCAGGTAAGCATGTACCATGATGCCCGAAGCCTGAAAAGCCGCAGTAGCCTTCACAACATCTGCTATACTAACTCCCTTTTCCATCTTTGTAAGCAAATGGTCGGAGGCAACTTCAAGTCCACCCGAAACCGCAATACAACCTGATGCTGCAAGCAATTCGCATAACTCACTGGTGAATGCTTTTTCAAAACGGATGTTGGTCCACCAACTCAGACTTAACTTCCTGCGGATAATTTCGTCTGCCAGTTTTCTCAACACCACCGGTGATGCAGCTTCATCAACAAAGTGAAACCCGCGTTGACCTGTCTGTTTAATTATTGTCTCTATCCTGTTGCATAAAACTTCTGCATCAGCCACACTGTATCGCTTGATGTAATCAAGTGTAACATCGCAAAAAGCACACTGATGCCAATAACAGCCATGAGCCAATGCCATTTTATTCCAGCGTCCGTCGCTCCACAAATTATGCATTGCATTGGTGGTTTCGCTTGCTGAAATATAATTCTTCATGTCCAGCCCTTCATAGTCAGAGGTGCCAATTTCTTTATGAGCAAAATCTTTTTCAATGGCATCATTCACGTAAACCACTTTGCCCTGCTCGAGTTTAAAAGTTTGTGCTAGTGTTCCCTTCCTGTTTTTGATAAAGTTCACCAACTTCAACAGGCAAAGTTCCCCATCGTCAAGGCAGACAAAATCCACTAATTTTAACAACTCAGTTTCCTTCAGATTTCGCAGTTCCGTATTCACAAACCCACCACCAATCACGATTTTAATTTCCGGATAATGCTGCTTAATATATGCTGCCGATTTCAGCGCCATCAAAAGATTACCGGGAAAAGGAATGGTGAAACCTATTATTTCAGGCTGATATTTTTTAATTGACTTATCCAGCAAATCACACATTATTCCGGTGACAGGCGTATCCACTTTGAGTTCTTTTAAAATGCTTTGAAAACTGCCTGCATTCAATCCCGTTTGTTCAGCATAGCGACTGAATCCAAAACGGGCATCCACACATTCTGTAATAAAATCGCCAATATCTTCAATGAACAAAGTCGCCAGGAATTTTGCTTTATCGTGAATGCCATCCGTTCCAAAATGCCATTCTAAGTCTTGTTGAATGTTGAATCTTTTGGCTTCGGGCAATATTCCATTGTTGATTGAATATGCAAAGGTGCTGTCCCTGCCCTGCAAAAATGCAATAACCGCATCAATGTGCCTTATGTATTCATTTTTGTTTTGAATTATTTTGTGTGCATTGGCTGAACATTTTTTTCCTTTTGCAAAATCAAATAATTTCCTCAAACCGGCTGATGAAAACATTTCCAGTATGCAGTCTATACTCAAATCCAGTTGAGCCACATCAAAACCTTTTTCCTTCAGGAAGCCTTTCAAAACAGGCGTTGCTGGATAGGGCGTGTTCAGTTGAACAAAGGGTGGAGTGACGAGTAACAGCATTTATTTTTCGGAATTTATCACTGATATAATTTCTGAAAACTCTTCATTATAATACACCAGGTAATTTTTCTTCAATTCCCCAAGATATTTTTTCAAATCTACTTCAGTCATCTCAGGATGCTTATCTAACAATCCCCGGAAAAGCCCGTCAAATGTGACGATTTGACAATCCGCTTCTTTTAAAATTTCCAAATAAACAGGGTTTTCAAACTCAATATTTTTTATCGGTGTGTTATTGAAAAACTCTTTATACACAAAAGACGATTCATTTTTTATGATCTCAAAAGTGAATTTATTTTTCCTGTAAAACTTTTCAATATTCACAAAATCCGACCACAGTTTGAAATTCTTTAAAACATTCCTTGCGAAACAAAAGAAATCAAACCTTTCGTCGAAGTCAATAAACGTCTGTGGCAGGTAATCTCTCACCGGGTTTTCATCAAAATTTTTCCTTTCCTCTACAGGCATGTTCTTGTAATATCTCGCACCTTTGCACAGGTTCAGCGTGCTGTAATTATGAGCTAATTTATTATTATCTGCGCTGAAAAAGAACCTTAAAAAATGCAGGTTATCTATGCTGTCAACGATATCCTCTTCGGTTTCCGAAGGCGTACCCTGTATAATATTTACCCCTGGTTTGATATTGTATTTCAGTGCAGTTTTTACCGTATAAATATTTACCGAAAAAGAATTTTCCTTATTCATTTTCACCAGCAGCTTCTCAGATATTGCTTCATAGCCAATAAAAATTGTTGAAAAACCTGCCTGCGGCATTTTGCGAAACATATCATCGGTGATCATCCTCGACGGGATCATTTCTCCAAAGATTTTGCATTGAGGGTTTTCATTTTTCCTATAATCAATCAGCAGGTCGAGCAGCTTTTCAAATCTCGCCACATCTTTTCCCACAATGTCGTTGTCGGCCAGATAAAAATTACTGACGCCATTCTTTTCAAAGCAGTTGCGTATCTCGGCAAAAATATTCTCGGCAGTGCGTTCACGAAACACTTTGTTTTCTCCATAACAGCAAAATGAACACTTGTTCCAGCGGCATCCGTTCACCGTGTTGAGCATGATCTTCACAAGGTCTTTCGGAATGTTGTGCTCAGCGATACTTTCAAAAAAATCATCAAGGTCAGGAAAAATATAATTTTTAAAATCCAGGTATTCCGATTTGTTTTTTTTCGAAACTTTTATTTCATGGCCCTCGCGCATCACAAGCCTTGGAATTGCTGCGGGGTCAACAGATTTTTTCTCAATAAAATTACACAGGTCAAGCAGAGGATATTCACCTTCGCCCCAGATGGCGTAGTCAAAATCATGAAATTTCTTCATCATAGCAGTAGCATTGTCTCTGCCGCTAAGTCCACCGATAACAATTTTGCTGTTGGGATAAATTTTCTTTATTTCTTTCGCAAGAACTATTCCCGGTATCCACTGATAGAACTTGGCAGAGATGCCAAAAAGCAGCGCTTCATTTTTATCTTTGCTCAATTCACTCTGAAAAATTTCATGCACCATGCAGGTTATTTCTTCCAATGAATTTGAATAAAAATTCTCCGTGCTTTTATAGTAAGGTTGTAATGTTTGAAGGTATGATTTCAACTTGTTTTTCACCTTTGCATCATCATATTCATTTGCAATTGCAGCAAAAAATGGAAACAGACTTGTAAGCACCCCGCCGTCGCTGCCTGAATAATAAGCCATGATGCGTCTCATGAGAATATTCCAGTGAATGGTTTTGGTTGTGTGTCCGTGTTGATTTAAAAAACTCTGCAGAATAGACAACGAAGGCGAAGGGTAATTGAGGTTGCCGGGAGGAAGATAATTGAGTATTACTTTCATGTGCGCAGTAAGTTTACATTATTATACTTTGAACCGAAATAAAGGTTTCATTGCTAGTGCAAAGTAAATAAATTTATTCTTAGTTGTATGGATTATCACAGATTTTTTTATACTATACCTTGTATTAAAAAAACCACTTGATAGATTAAAAATCCTTATAATAGAACGTCAGGGATTGCAAATCACTGACGGCGGAATGGTTTGTTTTCATGAACACCTTACAATTGTTGATGACTACGGGAGGTTTGTTCATGAAAACTTAGTCTGTGGTGGCAACTAACAGAGGATTGGGCATGAATAGTTAGCGATTGTGCATTAAAACTGAGTGATTGTGCGGCTAACGGAGCGATTGTGAAACGAACCGAAGCAATTGTGCGCGACTAACAGACGATTGTGTGGCTAACGGAGCGATTGTCTAGCGATACCCAGCCTATGTGCAGCTAACGGAACGATTGTGCGGCTAACGGAGCGATTGTGCGGTTAACGGAGCGATTGTGCATGAATTTGAGCAAATGTTAAATTTTATAAACGCATCAATATAAATACAGTATGTGAGATTTTGGGACATTATCAGTTTAAACCATTTCACATTATTATTTTGCATATTTTTGCTTCCCAAACAATCCCTGTTTCATGAAACTCTTTAAGAATTCCTATCACAAAATTCTCATTTCTCTTTTTGTATCATTTTTCTGTTTGAGCCGGTTGGCAACTGCATCTGCAGGTCCCGGCGATACGATACATGTTCAAACTTTCACTTATGGTTCGTCACAAAACGGATGGTTTGTTTTTCCTGCCGACACTGTTCAGTTTCGCAAAATTATGATCAATTACAAGCTGAAATGCCCAACCGGCAGCGCTTGTGGCGAGTGGGATTATCTTACCTACATCTACCTTTATCAACACACGCACACCTTCGACTCAACGCTGTATTATGCTCCCAGCTATAGTATGGATGGCACCTCGACCGACACATTGCCTGTTATGTTCACTCCTTCGTATTCCTATTTTCCCGATTACATCGCGACAGTAAATTATACGGATACTATTTCTTATGATTCCACCCTTTCGGGGAATGGAAGCCTGCAATGTCCGCAGCCTTTCTATACTTCCCGACCTGTGAGCAGGACCCAATATTTATGGAAAGCTACAGAGCTAACAGCAGCAGGACTTACGGCAGGAAACATTACTGACATGCAGTTTAACATTGCTGCCACAGGTTCAACAATGAAAGATCTGAAAATAAAAATGAAACTTTCAACACTTGATTCGCTGAAGACAGATAATTATGAAACCACCGGTTTTACGACAGTTTTTAACAGCAATACAACCTTTGCACACACAGGCTGGAACAAACTTCAACTATCAAATCCGTTCAACTGGGACGGAACTTCGAATTTAATTATTGAGATCACATACAATAACGACACTACAGGCGCTGACAATACTGTGATGGCTGAAAACACAGGATGGCATTCAGGTGTATATTCTGCAGGTGATGATAAATGTCTTTTCTTTAAAGATATCAAGTACGTTTCGTTGCCGGCTGCAGCTTTTGCACCCATTGATACATTTATCACTGTTTCGCTGTGGCAATATGGTAATCCTGCATTTCAGCCGCAGAACAACACGGCTTTTGAAGCGTTGGATTCGGCAGGCAACAGGGTCATCAATGTGCATCTTCCCTGGTCGGACAGCAATGTTTACTGGGATGCAGGTAACACCGGCAGCAGCTACGACCGCATCAATGCCCTTGCAAATGCACAGGATTTTGAAGGAAGATGGAATTACTGGACTTTTACTAAAAATGCTGCAACAGGAGTGATGAAGATCTATAAAAATGGTGTTCCCTTTTGCAGTGGCACTGGAAAGACGAAGCTCATGAAAGGCATAAAGACCATCAATCTTGCTGCAAACGCAACAGGTGGCTACAACTATGATGGCTACATTGACGAATTTGCAGTGTGGAACACTGTGCTTGATTCGGCCACCATCAATGCATGGATGCATAAAGACCTTGATGGAACACACCCTTATCATTCAAAGCTGCGGATGTATTACCATTTTAATGACAATTCATTTTTCACAACTCCTGATGCAAGCGGAAATAATTATAACGGAATGCTGGCAGGTCCTCCGGCACGATATACCATTCCTGCTGATTCTCTGTTCCGCAATTTTGCTGAAACTTCTTTAAGACCGAATATTGTTTTGGGACAAGGCGTTTACAATGTTCATACGGACACCACTGTTGTTACGGATTCCATAGAGAATGATCCATTTCAGATACTGTTATTTGGAGATACCATGCATCCGACAACGCCTACCGATACACTGATTGGCTGGACTCCTTATTACAATCATTATTCCTTCAACAATGCAGGAATTGCAGTGGATTCAATGGCTGTAGCACCTGACAGCACTTTTTATCTGGTAAACACACCTTATTTTGGGGCCCCGTGGGAAGTAGTGAACAGGTTTGAACTGGGAAGGTATATTACACCTTATGGCAACAATCTCAGTCTGGGCAACGGTTTTACATGGGAGTTTGATGCTACCGATTATGCGACACTTCTTCATGATTCGGTACAGCTGTCGGCAGGCAACAACGAGGAAATGCTTGACATGTCGTTCGACATGATCAAAGGGACGCCACCACGCAAAGTAATAAGCATACAGAACCTGTGGAATGGCGGGTTTAACTATGGTGTTGCAAGCAACCCGATAGATACATTGCTGATGTCGCGGAAAGCATTTATACCAGCCAATGCAACTACAGCCCGCTGGAAATCGAGGGTAACAGGTCATGGTATGGATTCACCAGAGGATTGTGCAGAGTTTTGTCCGAAGTACCATTATTATAAAGTGAACGGAACACAACAGTTTTCGAAGCTTGTCTGGAGAGACAATTGCAACCTTAATCCTGTTTATCCGCAGGGAGGAACATGGATTTACTCACGTTCCAACTGGTGTCCTGGTGCAGAGGTCTGGACTTATGATCTTGAACTGACTCCATACATCACCCCCGGCGATACACTGATACTTGATCATGATGCGCAATCGTATGTCAACAACGGAGATTGGGATTATTACCAGATAGAAGACCAGCTTGTGACATACGGACCTCCCAACTTCAGCCTGGATGCAGGTATTGAAACAGTGCTTTCACCCACCACCGATCAGATGTGGGGCAGAAAGAATCCTATTTGCACAAGACCTGCAATAGTGATAAAGAATAACGGATCAACACCTCTGACTTCTGCAACAATTTCATACGGAATAACAGGAGCAACACCCTCTGTTTATCACTGGACAGGAAATTTGAAATTCATGGAGACTGACACTGTGCAACTCGATACTTTCGCATGGTTGCAGGGAGCTTCGACATTTACTCTTTCTCTTACCAGCCCCAATGGTGGCGTGGATCAATATCCTTATGACAATACGCGGATAACGCACTTCAACTATGTGCCTGTGATGCCCACGAAGTTTGTGATTGAATTTAAAACAAACAATGATGCCAATGAAGACTCTTATACTTTGAAAGATGATCAGGGGAATATTATTCTCACACGGCTGGGAGTGGCAGCAAACACATACTATCGCGACACTTTAAATCTGCCAGCAGGATGTTATGAATTCAGATTAACTGATCTTGGTGAAGATGGATTGTCATGGTGGGCGAATACCGGGCAGGGCACGGGTTCTATAAAGTTTAAGAGTGCAACGAACAACTACATTTATAAAATTTTCAATGCCGATTTTGGAGGAGAGATCTACATGCAGTTTACAGTAGGATTGACCAACAATATCAACAACTATTCTGATGAATCAAACGCGGCACTGCATGTGTATCCAAACCCTGCCGGCGATGAAGTTAATGTTGATTTCAATCTTCCGGAAATAGAAAGTGGTGTAATTGAAATTACCGATGTCTATGGCAAATTGATAAAGAAATACGACTTTTCGCAACAGACTTCAGCAAGCATGAAGCTTGATGTTTCGGGGTTGCAAAACGGAGTATATTTTGTAACTCTGCAGGCCGGAAAATATTTGGTGAGTAAGAAAATGATTAAACAATAAAATCCCAAATTCCAAATTCCAAGGCTTCTCCGCTTTGGGGCTTGAGATTTGAGTCTTGGAGCTTGGGCCTTTTGTCTTTATTTTGGTTGCTCTGTGATCGTGCTATCAACCACAGTAACGTTCACAGGCATCCAATGTGATCTGAGAATATTTGCAAAGTCTTTTGCTTCTTCAAGTGAGAAATTGCCCGTTATCTGCGAACGTCCGTTGGGAATCTCACTTTGTACTGTCGGAAAACTATAAACATAATTATCAAGAATAATAGCAATACACTCCCCGATATGTTGCCCTGTTAAGGATTTCCATATTCTTGCTCCTTCTCCGTTCATTGTCATTGATATTTCAATATTTCCCTGAGAACTTTTTTCTTGCCTTGCATCAACGATACATGATCCATCAAGTGCAGCATTTCCATTGTCTTCGGTTTTTAATGCGATTAATCGCAAATTAGTTTTCTTATCATCGAATGGTGTTCTCTCCCATGAAAACTTATAGTATGATGGGAAAATAAAACTGATCTCTTTTCTTCTTAGCACGCTATTCACTTTTGCGGTATCAGTGATTAAACTATAGCCAACCGTTGGGCCTTTGCCAAAATAATTTTTACCTTCCTTTTCTTCAAAATTTGGTTTCAGATAAGCGAACAAAGGATTTGCTTTCTTGTATTCCTCAAAATTTCTGTCTTTGGCATTAGAACCTGATTTCACTTTAGAAATTAAAGATACAGTATCCGCATCGGTAGTTTTCTTTTTCTGATCCTTTAAGCTATTAACTGAAATGTTGTCATTTTTGGTGGTTGATGAATCTTCACTTTTTAAAATTTTAGCCATTTTTTTGTTTGCATCCTCAAGAAATGGCCATGCCTTTTGGAACTCGATTGTTTCGAAAAATTCAAGTTTGCCGGGTCTTGTAACAAGTGTAATTATCCTTGAAGGATTATCGGCATTTTTAACATCCATCATGATGAATTTTTCTTCAACAGTAATTGAAATGTCACCTTCTGAAACTCCATAAGAGATCAACCTGTTCCTGATAATGCCTGCTGCAACTGACATGTTTTCATTGGTTGCTGACGAATTGCATTTCAACTTTAAAGAAATATGCTTATTGCCTAACTGATGATGACATCCTGTTATGATAGTCGAACAGAAAATTGACATCATGAGAATGCTAAAGAATAAAGGATTGATAAATGTTTTTACAGTTTTTTTCATAAGGATATTAATTATTGAAAAAGAAAATAATTTGCGAGAGTTAAGAATACTGAAAATGAATTACGAAACGAAAGTACAATTTTTATCTTTTCAGCAGTGATTTAGCAAAAGAAATTATGCAAACATGCAATAAGGGTGGTAATCAAAACAAACGGATCAGGTGCAAAAAAAAGTGGCACCCTGCTTAAAGGTGCCACCTTACTAACCCAATTAAAACAAACGAGTACGTATATAAGTCCCCGCTTTGCATCTAACCTCTAATCTGAATTTTCACATTTTCACCTAATCATCTAAACAATCCAGACCGCTTTTAAAAAAATTTAAATGCGTCACAAATTTACGGCAATTATTTTTCATGGTTCAAAAAATAAGTGTTAATTTGTGTTAAGAATATCAGGTCGTTAAGTGGCTTTAAGAGAAAATATATTTGCTTTTTAAAATTGTCTGCCAAACTCTTATTATCAATAGTCAAAAATTCATTCTTCATTGATTTGTTTTTCTTTGATGATAAAGGTAAGGTTGTTTTTAGAATTTAAATCGTTTAAAATTTTGAAGGGTTTGGAGATTTTGCCGAGTTTAAGGTGTTGAGGTTTTCAAGATTTCGGGTGGTTTTAGGTTCAAAAGATTGTTGTTATTTCTTCTTTTTCTTTAAATCCCCATACCCTGTATCAATTCATAAAAAAAGGGAACTTTTTAAGCCCCCTTTTTTACACATATTGAACAAAGTTCGTGAACCAAATTATTTTGCTTTGGCTTTGGTCTTAGTTCCGGTTGCCTTTGGTTTTACTGTTTCTTTCTTGGTGAATTTAAAATCCTTGTCATAAAAGACCTTAATTTTTGTACTGCCCTTTTCTAACAAAAACTCATAAGATTCCACACCTTTGTTGTCGAGTTTGTATCCATCAAGAATTTTATAGCCCGGATATGATGTTTCAATTGCATCAGTGATCTCCTTGGGATAGTCAGCAACATCAAGCTTGGTCTTTGTAGTTGTTGAAGCTTTAGTGGTAGTTTTTGAAGGGGTTGTTTTGGTGGTTGACTTTGTTGTAGTTTTGTCTTGTGCATTGGCAAATGTTATGGCCATTGCCAGCACTGCGAGTAATGCGATTTTTTTCATTTCTTTGATTTTAATGTAATTTGTTTGAGTTTATTTGTTTTGCAAAATTAAACATTATAGTAAAAGCAAATAAAATAGTTATTATTAAATTTCGTTAATACAAAAATCAAGATTTTTTACGAAGCAATAATTTTTTTTCGTAAATATAGGCCACCTTTTGATTTTGCTAGTTTTGTCAGCCGTCAGTCATTGGAAATGTTTTTAAAAGTCAGGGCAAACGCATCTAAATTAACAAGAGGGTGGTGATAAAAACAGTACACGACGTGTTCTATAAGCTGATAAAATTGTTTTTTTTACCAGAAAAAAAGCATGAAATCACCTTTAGAC
>Ga0209697_10002201_pt1 | contig 28480 bp, 6 predicted proteins | sample AliMusrvi5mmetaG_FD_184115 | JGI IMG/M metagenome (GOLD analysis project Ga0209697, IMG submission 184115) | Freshwater lake bacterial and archeal communities from Alinen Mustajarvi, Finland, to study Microbial Dark Matter (Phase II) - Alinen... | ecosystem: Environmental > Aquatic > Freshwater... | reverse complement strand
GTAGTATAGATTGTACTCGCATAGACAGTTGGTGTCGAGTACTGGATCAAGCGCTGTCCCAAATTATACTTGTTCGCAATATAGCTTTCAACCTGTGTACATTCATTACTTGACAATGTACGGTTGTAAAAAATCAGTTCAGCTATCTCGCCGTCTGAATGATATCCTTGGTTGAATGCTGTATAACTATAGGCATAATTGATTCCAAAGCCCTCAAAGCCAGACTGTAAATAGCCCTTATTAACATTCGAGGCGAAGTAATGTAGAGATCCAATTCCATTGGAGTCGCGACGGAATCGGAACAAGTCCCAATTTGAATCTGGAGGTGTACCATAGTTTTCTATGGTGCCGTCTGCGTTGAAGATATTCTTGGCATATCCATTGTAGCCACTTCCATAGCCAAAGAGACCAGTATTGAGACCATAGATAAAGTTTTTTATGTTACAGTTAGCACCTGTGTTACTAGCACCCACTGTTGCCCCTGGTCCACACAGTTGCCTTGCGAGAACAAAGAAGGTATAGTCAGTTTCATAAAACAAAGCGTTGCATTGGTACAACTGTGTATTCGAATTAAAACGTAAAACAGGTTGCCTTAGCGTTGGATTCACGACGAGGGAAGGATAGTTACACAAACCTCCCTGGTAAGCGATTAAATCGGCACCTGTTCCTGCCAAGTTTTTAAACGTTGAAACAGGCATGTTGGAGTTCAAATTAGACTGGATACCCCACTTCCACGCCAAATAACCTTCCATTTGTTGTCTCTGTGAATCAGGCATGTAGTTGCTATAGAAGATCATCTCCTTCATATTTCCAGTGTAGTAGTAAATATTTCCGTTGCTGTTTAGCAATCCTAAACTCGGATATAACCACTGTGGTATATCCGTTGTGAAATTGCTCTGAACTGAATGTAAAAATCCGTTAACGAAATATTTTCTTACCTTTGCGTTTGATCCATATTGAATGGACCAGATGCGATAAGGTTCAACCGATGCTCGTGTATAGAGCGGAATCGGTTGTGAAATACCGTTCTGGTAATAATCCATAATCGTGTAATTAGTATTCAGAAAGCCAAACGTATTCCAGTTCTGATAGTTATTCAAATAGCCAACATTAAAGTTACAGTTGACAGCGTTAGAATTTGAACCACCCAAGAAACAAGCATAGTTGGTTCCGTTATTCACAATGTTCGATTGACGTTGTTCAACCACGAAAATGGTGAAATCGCTGTTGACGACAGCTGGCGTTGTACTGAAATACATAAGTTGTGTTCCATTCAAATAAACCGCAGTTTGTGATGACATGTAGACTACACTTTGATAGGAAGATACATAGGTTGGCATCCTTGTTAGTGTAGATTGTGATAAGTGCCGACCATTTGAACCTTTATCATACCAAACAGAAATAGATGAACCAAATGTGCTGAAGTTGGTAAGACCAGAGGCATCAAACCAACAATCAAGTCCAGGGAATGTAGAAGGGTTGACTCCAGGCGTTGAGAAATTGTAGGGATGTCTTACAACTGGAATTTGAGTAGGATCAAACCAGAACTTCAAATCAGGAATCGTTGAGAGAGATGAGATGACGTTTGTGAGCAGTGGCTGAGGAGTATTTGAAAACGGCTGATACAAGTTGCTTGTCATTGTGTACTTGTTTGCGAGATAGGTCTCCACTTGATTGCGCTCATTTGAGCCAAGGCACCTGTCATATATGAGAATCTCGCCCACTTCACAATCTGAGATATTCGTCGTGTCATTACATGTATTAATTGCCATACCGTCAAAACCAGAACCAAGGTATCCAGTATTAATGTTTGAACCAAAATAATAAATGCCAGCCATACCATTTTGAGCCTTTGTAAACGACCACAAATCCCAATTGGAATTTGCTGCGAAGCCGTTTGCTTCTATGGTGTAGCCATCCAGAGTAAAAATACCCTTCTTTTGAGCAGTATTATAACCATAATATGCACCAGTCGCATTTCCCTGTAGAATCAGACGACTCCATGTTGTATTGCTGTTTACGTGTCTCGCAATGTAAAAAAGTGTAAATTCAACAGGATACTCAACTGGCTGTAAGGCATATGTGTAACTGGTATTTGAATTGATGTAATTCAAGAACATCGTCTTGTAAATATCAAATCGCAAGACATTTTTGCCTCCGAGAAGAGCCGACGTGCTCAAGAAGGGCATGTTATACAGCTGACCAGTTAAATTTACCATATTAGCATTCATACCCGTCAAATTGTAGAGAGTTGAAATCGGCGTATTGGACATCAGATTTGTCTGAATGCCCCATTTTGTAGCCAAATACCCTTCCATGAGCTGTCTCTGGTCATCAGGGAGAGCTGTTCTGAAGAAGGCTAACTCTTTCACGTTGCCATTGTAATAGTATGCAGTTCCGTTCCAGAAGAGTCCAACACTTGCTCCAATCCAATTTGTCATATCATTAAAATAAGGATAATAGGTTGACATCAAGTGCCCATTCATGTGCATACGCAACGTCTGTGCATTTGAATTGTACGTAATGGACCATATGCGAAACGATTCCGTTTGACGACCTCCAGCATCTGAAAAGGCTTCAATGTTAATTCCAATGGCTCCAGTTCCATACACGTTATAATAGGCGTTACTTGAAGTATTGTATCCAAACTGTATATTTTGATAATTGTTTGAATTAGAGCCGCCCAAGAAATACAAGTTCGCATTTGCTGAGCGCCTCTGTTCAAGTATCATGATTGTGTAATCCGTGTAGAAAATGTTCGGTGGCGTGGTAAATGTCATGAACTGTGAGGCTCCATTGAAATAAATGGAGTTTGCGGCAACATTTTGTGAGGAAACAAATCGCGGCTGATTCGTTGAGACCAATTGAACCAAATGGCGAGCATTTGACCCCAAGTCATACCATGCAGCTACAGTTGACCCCACTGTGCTGTAATTTGTTGATACAGAGGCGTCAAACCAACAATCAAGCGATGAAATGGTTGAAGGACTGAAAGAAAAACCAACTGTTGAGACGTTGTAGGGATGTTTCATGAAGTTCAACTGACTCGGATCGAACCAGAGTTTCAAATTCGCTATACTTGAAAGACTTGACGGAGTCGTCATGATTGACGACGCGTAATTGAGTGTTGAAAACTGCGTGTACGTTGTTGAAAGGGCGTATTTGTTCGCCAAGTACTGCTCTACACGAACTGTCTCTGATATCGTCAGCGCACGATTGTAAACGAGGATCTCTGATACTTCACAGTCTGATGTATTATTTGAATCTTGTCCCATATTAATCGCCATGCCTTCAAATCCACTTGTCACATAGCCTCTGTTTCCGTTGGAACCATAGTATCTGTAGGTCGCAAATCCGTTGCTCAACTTAGTAAATGAATATAAGTTCCAGTTCGAGTCATTATTGATACCGTTTTGATCAACCACACCATCATTGGTAAAATAGTTTTTGCACCAGCTATTGTAGCCGCTTCCATATCCATAGAAGGCTGACATGGTCTGACCTTGTAGGATATAACGCGAGTTGGATTGTGGTCCAATGTGCCTTGATAAATAGAAAAGTGTATATTCTGTGGGATAGATGACATACTGTAAAGGATAGATTTGGTTCACAATATTTCCTGTACCCAAAAACTTAGGGCTGTTTGAATTAAGCGGAGCTAAGAAGAGTGTATTACTGTATGCACTGCTGAAACGAAGAACACTCCTATTTCCAAGTGTAGGATTATTACATAAGGAAGGCGCATACAGCAGTTGCGCAGTGGTATTAATCATATCAACGGGCATTCCTGTTAAATTCTTGAGTGTAGAGACAGGTTGATTTGACATCAAGTTGCCCTGGATCCCCCACTTTGTAGCCAAATAGCCTTCAATCAGTTGTCTCTGATCATCTCCAATGTAGGATGTGTAAAACATAAGTTCTTTCAGATTGCCCGTGTAGAAATTTGTATTATAACAACCAATACCACTGCTCACCCACGAGGTCAAATCCTGATACATATAGTTACATCCCATCATGGTTCCATTGATAAACATCTTACGAACCCTTAGTGGATAACTGTACTGGATACACCATATACGAAATGGCTCCAAATTGCTTCTGGTATTGTACATTTCAACAACTGGCTGCATGGAGCCATAGCTGTAAATATCTGTATAAATGTTGGAGTTCGCACTGTAGCCCATGTACAAATTACCATAGTTTGTTGTGTTACATCCACCAATGAAGTAATTGTTAGCATAGGATGCCTGCCTTTGTTCTAAAGCAAAGATGGTCCAGTCTGAATTTACTAGAGCAGGTGCCGCATTTAAATTGAATTTCATGTATTGATTTGCTCCGTTGAAATACAAGGAATTGGAACCAGTTATAACGGATGAAACCAGTTTTGGCTGGAAACTTGAGATGAGCTGATACAAGTGCTTTTGGTTTGGACCACGATCATACCATACAGCCACAGTTGAACCAACTGTGCTGAAATTTGTAGAGAGTGACGCATCAAACCAGCCGTCCAGTGAGGAAATACTAGAGGGGCTGAAGTTAGAACCGACAGTTGAGACGCCATAAGGATGCTGTAGATAAGGTATTTGACTTGGGTCAAACCAAAGTTTCAAACCAGTTATATCTGAAAGCGTTGAGATTGTGCTTAGTGCTGTGGAGACGGTAAATCCTGCTGTGCTGAGGGCTGTATACTGGGCACCAAGATTGTACTTAGTCGCAATGTACTGTTCAACCTGGATACACTCGCTCGCTGTCAGTGCACGATCGTAGATCAATATTTCACCAATCTCACAATCCGATGTATAATTATATGCGGTGTTTGTATAACTTAGATCAATATTTGCTCCATAATTGATACCCATTCCTTCAAAGCCAGATTGTAGGTATCCTCTGTTTATGACTTGACCGAAATTCGCAATGGCACCCTGTCCATTTGAATCACGCTGAAACCGATGTAGATTCCAGTTTGAATCAACAGGAGATCCAAACACCTCGACGTTTCCGTCGTTTGTAAAGAAGTTCTTTGCGTATCCGTTTGTTCCTGTGCCATAGCCATAAATACCCTGGTTCAATCCCACAAAGATATAGCGACTATTGGATTGCGCGTTTGACCAGAGATGCCTTGAAACTGTAAACATCGTAAATTCATTCTCATAGAGCAATCTGTTACATTGATACATAAAGGTATTACAGTCAAATCGTAGAACCTGCCGCCCAAGTGTTGGATTTGTACTTACAAACGGCATATTACAGTAATTGCCTTGCCATAAAATAAAATCTGCGCCATTTCCTGTGAGTTCCTTGATTGTAGAGACAGGTGTATTTGAATTCAGATTTCCTTGGATAGACCATTTCCAGCCCAAATACCCCTCAATCTGTTGTCTCTGAGGATCTCCCAAATAGTTACTGTAAATGAGCAGTTCCTTCACGTTACCATTATAATAGTTTCCAACATACCGACCCATTGATGCACCCACCCATGACTGTAAATCAGATGTAAATTGTGTATTTGTTGCCTGTAAGTATCCATTTATAAATAACTTTCGAAGCTGTAAGTTGGATGAATACTGGAACGACCAAATGCGATAGGGCTCTGTAGAAATACGCGGTTGTAAATTGGGTACATTCATTCCGAGATCCGTTCCCCATATTCCAGCGCGCGTCTGATAAAAAGTTGTCCCGTTATTCACATAACTCGTGTAGCCCATATATAAATTACAAAAGTTTGAGGCACCAGCACTTCCACCCAATATCATTTTGTTCCCTGCTGCAGTTTGAACCTGTTCAATCAAAAAGATAGTGTAATCTGAAAACACGACACCTGGAATTGTGCTAAACGTCAAAAACTGTGAGTTCGCGTTAAAGTTGACTAGAGATGTGGGTGAGGAAATATAAGATGGCTGATTGATGTTTGTAGATTGGAGCAAATTACGACCGTTTGAACCCTTGTCATACCAGATCGCAATGGAAGATCCAAAGGTGCTAAAGTTAGACGCGCCCGATGCGTCAAACCAGCAGTCTAAGCCAGGAATGGAAGACAAGTTGATTCCAGGGCTGGAAAACCTGTAAGGATGGTTTACAATTGGGATCTGTGTAGGATCGTACCAAAACTTCAAATTCGGCACTGTGAGTGAGGAGACCGTGTTCGTGAGAAGCTGCTGAGGCACATTCGAGTAGGGCTGGAACAAATTGCTTGTCATATTGTACTTTGTAGCCAAATATGTCTCAACTTTCGCCGCATCACTCGGTCCAAACGCAGTGTCATATAAGAGAATTTCACCGACTTCGCAATCTGAGACGTTGACTGCGTCGTTACCCATGTTAATCGCCATGCCTTCAAAACCAGATTGCGTGTAGCCTGTATTTATATTGGAACCGAAGTAAGCAATACTTGTCATGCCGTTTCTTTTCTTGACAAAGGTCCACAAGTCCCAGTTGGAATTTGTAGTTGTTCCGTTTCCTTCAATCGTGGCATCCAAATAATAGTAATTCTTCTTATTTGTTGTATAACCAAAATAAGAAGCTATGTTCTGACCCTGTAAAATAATGCGGTTGTTGTTTCCGTTGGAGCCAACATGCCTCGCAATATAGAAAAGAGTAAATTCCATCGGATACAAGACATACTGTAAGGGAAAAATGGTGGGCAACCCAGTCGCGTTTGAATTATAATATCCTAAGAACAGCGTCTTATTTACATCAAAGCGCATCACATTTTTGCCGCCGAGAAGAGCCGATGTGCTCAAAAAAGGCATATTGTAGAGTTGCCCAGTGTTGTTCAAGAGATCTGCAGGAATAGTTGTCAGATTTTTCAGTGTAGAGATGGGGGTATTTGACATCAAACTTGGCTGTAGATTCCACTTGGTGGCTAAGTAACCTTCCATGAGCTGTCTTGTAGGTGCATCAAGAGCAGTTGTATAAAACTGTATTTCCTTGATGTAGCCATTGTAATAATATGGACCTCCGTTGGGCCATGTTCGTCCAACGGAAGGATTCCACCAAGCAGTTAAATCTTGTACAATGGCGTTGGATGCAAGAAGTTGCCCGTTTATGTACAAGTAGCGAAAGTTGGAGGCTAAGCTGTAATGAATTGACCAGATACGATAAGGCTCAATGCCACCGCGATTTCCATAATCAGCAAATGTCTCAACAACTGCTGACAAACTGTTGGCATAAATATCAACATACACGTTTGATGCTCCAGAATATCCCATGTAAAAATTTTGGTAGTTTGAATTGTTTGAACCACCAAGGATGTAGTTTGTTACACCAGCAGCGCGTTGTTCAACTACGAAGACTGTGTAGTCATTACATGTGATCGCAGCTGTTGTTGACATATTCAAGAAACGAGAGTTACCATCAAAATACACTGAGTTGCTCGCAACAATAGCAGAACTCAGATATTTTGGCTGGTTGATCACTGTTGACTGATACAAGTGACGTCCATAGAATCCGATATCGCGCCAGACACCTATGGTTGATCCAAATGAACTGATGCTTGTTGAAATGGAGGCATCATACCAGGTATCCAGAGAACTGATACTTGACGGGCTGAAATTGGAACCTACTGTAGAAAAGCGATAGGGGTGCTGTAGATATGTCATTTGACTTGGGTCAAACCAGAGTTTGAGACCTGGTAATGTAGACAGAGACGAGATATTGACGACAATCGAGGAAGAATAGTTTGGTGTAGAGATCTGCGCATACACCGTGGAGAGAGCGTACTTATTAGCCAAATATTGCTCGACACGTGTACACTCAGTAGGAGTCAAATTACGATCATAGATAAGTATTTCTGAGACCTCGCAATCTGAACTGTACAAATTGCTAGTTGAATACGAACCATAATTAATTCCAAGACCCTCAAATCCAGATTGTGTATATCCTCTGTTTACATTGGATCCAAAATACCATAGAGATGTCATGCCGTCTGCTTGTCTCTGAAACCGATGTAAGTTCCAATTGGAATCAGAGGGTACACCATACGTCTCCACGTTACCATCATTTATAAAATAGTTCTTTGCATATCCGTTTGATCCAGAACCATAACCATATAAGGCAGTTGTAATCTGTCCTTGGAAGATAGTTCTATTGTTTGTTAAATAATTCGTATTAGACAAGAGACCTGGAAATGTATATCCGTTGTACGGTGCAATATGCCTTGAAAGTGTAAACATTGTATATTCGGTGGGATAAATCTTTACAGAAGCCTGATACAAATAACGATTTATATCAAACCGCAGAACATTCTTATTTCCAAGAGTAGGATTTGTCACAAGTAAAGGCATATTACACATATTTCCAAATGCGACCACCATGTCCGACCCCAACTGTGTAAGATTCTTCAGAGTTGAGATTGGTGTCTGTACTGTCAAAGAACTAACTAAATTCCACTTCGCCGCGAGGTATCCTTCCACTCGTGTTCTTTCTGCATCTGACAAGAAACGATTGTAGAAAATAATTTCTTTCATATTTCCCGTGTAGTAGGCAAATGAGTTTCTGCCTACGTACGCATTTGACCATGTTTGTAGATCTGTGGTAAAAAACTGTGATCCATACATGATACCATTTATGAATGTTCTGCGAAGTTGGGCGTTTGAACCATATTGCGCCGACCAGATTCTGTAAGGCTCCTGTGATACACGCAGTGATAAGAATTCAACTGTAGAATTCAGATCGTTATTCATGTAAGATTGTATGCCCCAATTCCAGTTATTGCTACCATTCACCAAGTTGGAATATCCCATCCAGAATTGTTGATTTGTGTTTCCGTTACACCCGCCTATGAAATAACCAGTTGCGGCTTGTCTTTGTTCCACGACAAATACAGTGTAGTCGTTATTGATAATATTAGGAGTCGTTGTAAAATTCAAAAAATGCCCATATCCAGCATTAAAGGTGACAAGATTCTGAGACGATACATACAAAGGCATATTCACTTGTGTGGTCTGATATAAGTGACGCGCATTCGGTCCCTTGTCATACCACGCCCCAATTGTAGATCCAACTGTGCTAAAGTTGCTCGCACCTGACGCATCAAACCAGCAGTCAAGGGAAGAAATATTCGCAATGGATGAAATATTGGCGCTGGCTGTACTCGTCTTATAAGGGTGGGTCAAGTACGTAAGTTGACTCGGGTCAAACCAGAACTTCAGATTTGTGATATCAGACAATGTAGACACAGTGCTGAGTATAGGCTGTGGTGTAGATACAAACTGATTGGATGTCGCAAGGATAGGTACATACAAATTGCTTGTTAGAGCATATTTGTTTGCAATATAAGATTCAACTTGCGCTGCTTCCTTAGGATCAAGGGCACGATCATAGAAAATAATTTCAGCAATATCGCAGTCTGAGAAATAGTTACTATTTGAATAAGTTGAACCATTTCCAGCATTATAATGAATACCGAGACCCTCAAAACCGCTTTGAATATAACCTTTATTCATATTGGATCCCCATACAGCTAAACTGGCGACTCCAAGCGAATTTCTCTGAAACCGATGTAGATTCCAGTTGCTATCTACCCCTGTTCCCATAATTTCAACGTTACCATCATTTATGAAATAGTTCTTCACCCATGTTCCATATACATTTGTAGCATAGCCATAATACATATTTGGAGTTCTCAAACTCTGAAAGATTGAACGTGAGTTTGAGAATCCATTACAAAATGAATGACGAGACAATGTAAACATCGTAAATTCTGCGGGATAGATAACAATGTTAGACTGGTACATTGAGTTATTAGAGTTGAAATGAAGTGTATTGAATCCATTAATTGAACTATAATTGAGCTGTGGCATCCAGTAAAGATCACCTGTGTTTGATGCAATCATATTCGCACCAATCTGTGTTAAATTAACCATTGTTGAGACAGGTGTATAAGAGGTCAAATTACTTTGTAGACCCCACTTTGTTGCGAGATATCCTTCAACATTTTGACGATCTAGGTCATTCAATGCGTTGCTATAAATAATAAACTCTTTCATGTAGCCATAATAGTAATTTCCACCATAGCGACCAACTGCTGCGCCTAACCAACTTGTTAGAGGCGCGATACCAGTTTGGAATGGAAGAAGTGTTCCATTAATGTAAAGAGAGCGATTTGATAGACGATCATAACGTATACACCAAATACGATAAGGTTCATTTGAGGTACTATTGCGGTTATTAAATGTATAGTCTGTATAATAGGAAACATCATTTCCATAAAAACCAACATAATAGTTACTCGCTGTATTGTATCCAACATACAAATTGGTATTTGTAGTTGTATTTGAACCACCAAATGCGTAGGTTGCTCCTGTTTGTCTCTGTTCAACCATGAAAACAGTAAATGCCGCATTGGATGTTACATTCGGTACTGTAGGAAAGAGTAGATATTGCTGCACTGCGTTAAACCATACTCTGTTATTAACAGGATCATAGGAAGGCTGATTGGATTGCGTTGCCTGGGCTAAGTGACGCGCGTTTGACCCTCTATCATACCAAAGAACAATACTGCTAAAGTTTGTAAGGAAATTGCTCGCACCAGAAGCATCATACCAGCAGTCTAGTGATGACACGTTTGACGGCAGAATTGTCGTTTGCTTGAGTGACTTGTAAGGATGCTGCGTTGTGATGGGTATTTGCGTGGCGTCATACCAGAACTTCAAATTCGTGATACTTGAGATAGAAGAAATGGTACTGACAACAGACTGAGGAGTCTGTAAAAACAAGTTCTGAACAGCCGGCTTAGGAATGTACAAATTGCTCGCCCGATTGTACTTGTACGCCAGGTAGCTTTCAACTCTCGAGCATTCCTCTGAACTTAGTTCGCGGTCATAGAGAAGAAACTCGGCAAATTGGCACGCGGATGTATTGGTGGCGTCCCAGCCAGTGTTTATAGCAAGACCCTCAAAACCAATCTGTGAATAGCCCTTGTTTATATTTGATCCAAATGTGGCGATGCGAGCAATTCCGCTGTTATTACGAGAAAAGGTATACAAATCCCACGTGTATGTGTGACCTGTGCCCAATATTTCAATGTTATTATCAGTTACATAATAATTTTTTGACCAAGATCCATATAAGTTACAACCATACCCATACCACGTGGAATACATTGTTCCCTGTAAGAGATAGCGAGCTGTCGCACCACCAGGCGTCATGCGTGTCATGGCAAACATGGTAAAGACAGGATACTTACGCAGTTGCTGTAAATAGAGAATCTGAGTATTTGCAAAATCTAGAATTGGGTATCCATTCAGCTGATTGGTTGAGAATGTCGGCCAAATTGTACTTGTGGCGTTATTTGACCCAAACACTTCGCCTGTTTTCACAAGGTTAGAAAGAGATGAAATCTTCTGTCCATTTGAGGCGTTGAGTTGTGTCGCATCGAACCAGAGTCGTAAATTCGGTATATTTGAGATCGTTGAGGGCGCACCGAGAGTTGATGCGAGCTGCGTTGTAAACGGGTGTGTTAAAGGTAATTGACTTGTAAACCCGTATTTCTGCGCAAGGTAACCTTCAACGCGCTGCTGTTCCGCCAATGAGAGTTGCTTATTATACAGAATCCACTCAGCAAATTCTGCAGTTGACGGTTCCGCAGCAAATCCATTGTTAATGGAAAGTCCCTGAAAGCCCATGTAACCAATGCCCCTACCGCGACTTATTCCATAATTAAAGAGTTCAGCATTTCCCTGTACGTCACGATTTACAGTGAGCAAATCCCAGTTTGAATTGACTGTTGTGTCATTTGAATTAATTGCTGTATCTGTAACCCAATTGTCCATGTACAATACGTTTTTACGCCCACTGTAATATCCATACCGTGTATCTGCTTGTGTGCCCTGCCACACACGAGCATTCGTTACGTTGGTAAGACGACTCACAGCAAAAAATGTCATCGTTTCATATGTACGCACAGTTGACAAATTCATGTTGTAAGTTGTATTGTTGAAGAGAAGCGTATTATTGCCGTTCAAAGAGGAGACTTGTAACAGCGGTCCTACGTTGGCTGCTGAGGCAACAAAGACTTCATTTGACTTACGCCCACCAGTCAATGTGGACAAACGATTTCCAAACCAATACACCTGTTGTCCTGTTGAACCTCTTATGATGTTCGCATCGAACCAGAGCTGAAGTCCAGAAACGTCAGTCGGTTGCGGCGGGGCGCGAACTAACATATCGGTATAGGCTGACTTAATGACCCAGTTGGAGGCGCCATCAGCAACGGCTGTAATGCCTGTAAATGTATTTGTGCCTGAGGAAAAGAGTAATGTGCTTACTTTTCCATCGAACAACGCTCCTTGCGTCGTGCTTAGAATCAGTGATCCAGCAGTCGCCGTTGTCCCGCTAATATCTTTAACTCTCAAGACGCGACCTTGAGTCGTTGACGGATACGTGACCGTCTTTGCAAAGGGCGCCGTATTGACCCCCAAGAAGGTGGTCAAATTACTGAACCCCAAGGTAAACATTCCTAACGAGAACTCTTACTTTCTGTGTAGATAGATCGCGAAGAATATCAACCGAACTGTAAGCCAACATATTGCGCTCCCGTTATGATCTGCGAAGTGCTCACAAGCTGCGTAAAACGCCCCGAGCCAAGGCAATCGAGTCCAAATTGTCCTGGTGCGGCGAAAGCACTTCCTGGAAGTCCGATTTGGATTGAACTTGTAAAGGTTTTATAGGTTGAGATACTCGAATAAAAGACACTTGTATCAAAGGTTCCACCGCCACCACCTCCGCCTCCAGATTGGATTTGGCTGCCACCAACAAGGAGAATACCATTATTAATATTTACTCTAACGTTTGACGTGAGTGTCGGATCGTACAAAAATAGTTCTTGAGATGTAATTGTTGATGTGCCCACTTTTGTTGTTGATATAAATTTCAATGCCGACATTGTGCTTTGCTAATGGAGGGGATTTTATGTTTATGCTGTAGCCGAATACAATTGTGCAATCTGTGCCTGTGTAAGTATTGTCGGAAAATAGGCAAACTGTCTTAAATATCCGTTATATCCACGACTATTATCACCCGATTTGCCAAGTATAAAGAGTGTCATTGTGGATACACCCGAGGATGTACCTGTTGCAGTACTCTGTAAAACAGCATTTATATAGACTTGTTCAACAAATGTTGTCTGATTCAGAGTAATTGTAACAAAACTCCATACGCCTGGACCACCATACGGCACTGTCTGGTAATCGGTCCACATGTTCGGCATAGCTGTAAGGACTGTAAGAGCAAGTTGAAATGCCGTATCCACCTGCATGGCGGGAGCATAGCTCACATTTGTAATGGAAAACGCCGTGTAATACGTTGCGTCCATTGGATACATCCAGAAACAGACCGTGAATGTCGTTTGATTTGTGTACGGCAGACTCAAATAATTCGCTGTGCTGTTATTGAAATAGGCTCCTGCCTTGTTTGCAATTAGACCGTAGGAGACTGTTCCGTTCGTTGTGACCGTTTGAGGAGTTATACCTCTGTCTCCGGATCCCGTACCCAAAGGTAAATAGGAAGTAGCCCCGAGTGTTGTTACAATGGCTGGTGCCACATTGATAGGATTAATCGGGCTACTCACAAGATTTCTCGTATAGTTTTGTAGAACCATCCAATTTGTTCCACCGTCACCAGCTAAGAGAAGAGATCCCCAATTTGTGCTCATATAACCGAAGGACGTGGAGAGACGTTTCTCAAGAGTATCCAAGCCGGTCGTACAGAGAAAAATAGAGGAACGCGCGGCGTTTCCACAAATGTCTTTAATGTAAAAGAGTTTACCCGTGCTTATGGTGGAGACGGCGGGAAGATAAATAATTTTACTTGTTCTCAACGTGTTGACAAGTAAAGTTGTTGTTGTAAGTGTTGAAGGGTAGACCGCTGACATTTGTTAAGGGGCAGCAGATTTATACGGATGATATGACGGAAGATTTGATTGAATACCCCACTTCCAGGCAAGGTAGCCTTCAATTTGCTGCCGAACAGGAAGGGTTAGATTATTTGAAAACATTACCATTTCGCTGACATAACCGAATTGTTGTCCGCCTCCTTGGTAATTACCAAAGCAATAAAAATTATCATTGGCAAGTGCTCCAGAGGCAACATTCAGATTGGAGTCTCCATTCAAAGAACCACTGTAAATGTCACTCGAGTCAATCGCCACATAAAATAATATAGTTTGGTTACCTGTTCCATCAATCACATATGAATCAAACTGAATAAATCCATTATTATTATTTGCATATCGACCAATTTGTGTAGAATTCGCCAAAATAATCAAATTATGATCAGCATTTACTCCACGTAATAGTGTACGCCAACTGTATGCTGTAGATAAAGGTCTGCCTACAAAAATAAAACTTTGCCCTGCTGTATTTGCAGGCATATTGTTAAGATAAAGCATACTGGCATTATTCAAAAATGCCATATTGCTGCTTGCGTACGAAGGATAATAACCCGCATTTGTCTGTGTTGCATGTCGCCCCTTACCAGACTTATCGCTCCATTGTGTAACAGATGTTGTTCCAGTAACCGTTGTTGCGTCAGCACCATCAAACCACGCCACCATTTGTGATGTTAAACTAATAAGCGAGAATCCACTGGTCGGAACAGGACCACTCGAAATCGTGAGCGTATTTTGATAAAACTCCGATAAATACCATGTGTTCACTGCGTCATTCAAGAGAGTCCATGACCCATAAGGATATGACAAGACAAATGTTGAACAGGAACTCATCTCAAACCGATCCGTGCCCACAGTGCTCAAGACAATCGTGCTAGCACCGCTTTTCCCATACGAATCCTTAATGATAAGCATGCGTCCAGGATTTGTACTTACGACCGGTAACGTCACAGTCTTAATCGTGCTCGTCACATCCAGCTGTACTACAAATGCGCTCGTGGGAATCGTAGATGCCATAACGCCCTTGTTTACAACGTTCATTGTCGATGTGGCTGTTCCATCATAAGACCCAATAAACCTCCATGAAGTTGCCCCATCTGACAACAAATTTACAGATCCAAACGAATTACTGAACGTGTAACTCCGAATTACATCTTCAATATAGTCTGTGCCTGTCGTGGAAATGGTAAACGAGTTGTTTCCGGCTGTTCCATAGAAATCCTTAATCATCAAGACACGACCCGGGTTGGCAATGACGCTCGGCAATTGAAGCAATTTGCTCACTGCTGGGCGTGAATCTACAAGGACACTTGTTGCACCTGGTTGTATTTGTATTGTACTCACCCCCGACATACCCTAAGACATTAAACGAAAGAAACTCCTAAGAACAAAGCGCCTGTGGTGAGTGTCGTAAAACGAGCCGATCCAGCCACATCCAACATATACTGGGGTGAACTTACATTGATTCCCACGTTTCCGGCAGAGTTCACCAAAACTCTGGGAACGGATTGCTGGCTCGCTGCCGCGAAGTTTCTCTGAGAAACTCCAGTTTCCAAAACGAAATTTCCAGTTGTCTGAATTCGAACTTGGTCTCCAATGGAGGATCCCTTGAAAAGCAAAAGTTCTGCCGTAGTTTGTCCCGTACTTTGTTCTGCCAAAACCGTCCCATCGTAATTTCCAGTTCGTCCGTAATAGCGGATCGTATTGACTGGAGAAGAAAACCCTACAAGAACTGTACTCATGGAGGAAAGAGCCGCCAAGGTCTGTGGGCTTACAGAACCTCCTCCGCCCCCTCCACTGATAAGTGTGGCATCTGCATACAAGTATCCAGAGTTCAGTGTAATTAATCTGTAGGACAATGATCCTTGATCATATATGTAATAGGAAGGTGATTGAACCGTACCTTGTGCCACTAAAGTTCCTGCAACCGTAGTTGCTCCACCAATGATCGCTGCCCCTCCAATCGTTGCCGTGCCACCCGTTGACAGAGTTCCTCCAATCGTCGTAGCAGATCCTATCGAGGTCGTTCCGACAATGGATACATTGCCACCCACACCCAAGTTTCCAATTGTAGACAGATTCAGATTTACAGTAACCCCTTGAAGACTTGTAAAGTCTTGAATCGTTACAGAACTTCTGAAGAGAGCCGTGTTGGACGCGGCAAATGTCTGAACAATCGTTGAATTTGACGCCGTAAGTCCACCATCAAACTGAACAGTACTAATGAAACGATTCGTAGCGCTCCAGATATTGAATGTTGACAGAAGCGCCACCGTAGGACTTACAATGGTTTCAAAGGAGATTCTGTAGAGATATGAATCAGCCGTCGTAAATGTATAATTTTCAAGACCACGCATCAAGAAATAGAGCGTTGCCGTTGGTGCTAAGTTTTCCAAGAACGACACACTACCGCCACCGCCCTCAAATGTGTTCACGGTTGGATAGTAGTTTATGGATGTCGGCGTTGAGAGTACCATGGTCAGTGTCGGACGAGTATATCCAACTGAAGTCTGGTTGCCACCGCACATGTATGAAATACGAAATGCTGTCGTTGTAGCCGTCGTTGACACTTGAAATGTGGCACTGTCAGCATTAAGTTGTATGGGTGTTTGCTGCGCACCAATTGGTGTAATAAATGGCACTACAGATCCCCACGGAGCGGCAACGTAACTAGTACCTGATGAAATCGTGTACTCACTGTACTGTGGTATTGTCACTGCAGCTCCACTATAGACATTTGTGAGTCGGGACCCGTCGCCTATAAATTGACCCTGAAATGTAGTCGCCGTTGCAGTTTGAAATGATGTTGTTCCATTGAAAGTGCCACCATTTGCTGTGAATCCACCATCAAGTTGTAAAGAACTTACAAAACGATTTGTTGCCGTCCAAACATTAAAGGTTGAAAAGAAGTTGACGGACCCACCCAAAATGCTCTCAAATGAAATTCGGTAATAGAAAGTGTCTGGTTGAGCAAACGTGTAGTTTTCTAAGCCACGCATTAAGAATGACAGTGTCGTAGACGGCGCGAAGGTTTCCAAGAACGACACACTACCGCCACCGCCCTCAAATGTGTTCACGGTTGGATAGTAGTTTATGGATGTCGGTGTTGAGAGAACCATTGTAAGTGTCGGTCTTGCCGTGCCCACTGTGTTCTGATTTCCACCACACATGTAAGAAATACGATACGAGGTTGCGGTTCCCGTTGATAAATACAAACTAAATCCATCTCCGTTGAGCCTCAAGAGAGTTTGCTCAGCAAAGAGAGTTGAAAGGAACATTTGTTGTGAACCCCATGGGGCTGCCGTGTAACTTGTACCAGATGAGATCGTGTACTCGTTGTACTGGGCGGCTGTAAAAGGAATACCTGTTACATTCAGATTTGTAAGGCGGGAGCCGTCACCGATAAAATAACCGCTCTGTACCGTACTGGCTGTAACTGTAGTTCCAGCAAAAGATGAGACAGTAAGGGCTCTTCCTGTTCCAGTAGAAAAGAGAAGACTATTTGCGCCAATTGATGATACATAAATCGTGGCTGCGCTCAAGGAAAGTGTAGATCCTAAAAAAGGAACCGACGGTGAATTCAGAGTCATCCACTTTGAAACACCGTCACTTACAAGAAGAACTGCAGCATTTGTATTACTCAACGTATACGTTGCGCTTACATTATCAATTAAATCAGAACCCAATGTCTGGATTGTGATTGGGTTGTTTTGCGCATTTCCATATTTGTCCTTTATGGTAATCGCCCTTCCAAGGCTTTGAGCAGCCAATGGAAGCGTGACAGTTTTTGTTGTTGTTCGGACGTCCACTTGGACAAGTGCCGTATTTGTATTTACATTTGTTGCCATTGCGTAAGCAACCCCTAATCAATTATACGATTTCTAAATGACCTGTAAGACGTAGTAGAGCGCGTCGTTCCATCTCCCTGTAAATGTGGAGGCTGTCATGAATAAAGTGCTTACTTGTTGTACTTGAATTACATTGGCAGTGATGGAAGAAGCAGTAAATGCCTGTGTATTCAATGAATTCGCAACTTGTGTAAGTGATAGAACGCCTGTCAATTGTGTACCATCACCTTGGAAAGATGAGGCTACAACTTGAAACGAGCTTAGACCCTGTGATCTGATTTGACCTGCAACATCTAATTTGTAGCTCGTAACAGATGAAGGATAGAGACCAATGCCTATGTTGGAATTGGAGTCTATAATCATGGCGGGCACAGACTGAGGTGGCACCTGTGTTGTTGAGAAGAGACGCTGTGATACGCCAGGTTCAAAGCGAATATCACCTGTTGTTTGTACACGAATGCGGCTAGTTGTTGTGGATCCAGCAAAGAGAAGAAGTTCTTGGGAACCTGCTACGCCAGTTGAAACTTCCGCAATGGCTGTATTTTTATAGAGACCATCCAAGCCATAGAATTGGATGGTATTGAATGTAGAGGTCGCTCCCACATAGAGATTCGTTGTGTAAGCCGATCCAGCATTGATTTGAATGGTAGACATGGAAGTTGCAATCACGTCGCCAGTGTTAATGTAGCCCGTTCCTGTTCCGAAAGTTAAGGCATTCACGATAAGTGTAGAGACAAATCCAGTAGTTGCAGTTACATTTGACGCAGTCAATGTAGATACATTTACACTGAGAGATGCGAACACTTGACCGAGACCCGATACAGTGGATGTAAGATTTGGAGTTGTAAGAAACCCAGCATTTACAACGGCTGTAATACTGCTAAAATATCCGAGGGTACCAAGACCTTGCATAGATGAAGTGAGTTGCGAGGTAGACACATAGCCGATGAGAGAAAGTCCTTGTGTAGTAGATGTCAACTGTTGAGTTGAAACATAACCGAGAAGAGAAAGACCTTGTGTTGTTGATGTCAGTTGTGTGGTTGACACGTAACCCATAGAACCAAGACCCTGAAGTGAACTAAATAGAGCAGCTGTCGATATAAACGTAGAGGGTACTGAAGATAAATAGGGTGTATTAAAAATTCTAGATCCATCGCCTTGTAATGTTGAAGCAATAACTTGTGTACCATAAATAGTTCCAGCATCAACTTCGAATGTACTTATAACAGCAGCTCTGATCGCTCCAAAATCAGCCCATCCAGTTCCATCGCCGAAGGTAAGGATATCAACTCTGAGAGAAGATAGGTAGGCTTGTACTGAATATATGTTTGATGCATTTAAAGAGGAAACAGCTGAACTTAAAATCTTAAAATGATCAGCCATCGATGATACAGTTGAAACAAGAGAGGGAGTTGAAAGATAACCAATAAGACCAAGACCCTGTGTTGTACTTGTAATATTTACAGCAAGTCCAAGTGTAGAGATATACTGACTTGTACCGAGACCTGTAACAGTTGATGCTAGTTCAATAGGATCAATAAAACTCAAAATATATTGAGAAAGACCTTGTGCTGTTGACAAGAGTCCTGATGTACTAATTAATCCCTGTGTGCCAAGACCAGTGATCGTCGAGGCTAATTCGGTAGGATCAATAAAAGTATTTATATAAGTTGTAAGACCCTGCGCTGTTGATGTCAATTGCGTACTCGAAATATAACCTAATAGAGATAATCCATTTAGAGTCGAGATAAGTTGTGAACTCGATATGTAACCCAATTGAGATAACCCTTGTGTTGTGCTTGTAACCATTGTTGTAAGTTGTGAACTTGAGATATAACCAAGAAGAGAGAGTCCCTGTGTAGTGGATGTCAATTGTGTGCTTGATACATAACCAAGAAGAGAGAGACCCTGTGTAGTGGACGTGAGTTGTGTACTTGAGATATAACCGAGAAGAGAGAGCCCCTGTGTAGTGGACGTGACTTGTGTGGTTGAGATATATCCAGCTGAACCCAAACCTGTAACAGTCGAGTATAAGTTGGGACCACCAGCCGCAACAATAACACCGTTTACATAGATGGCATTTGTTGATAGACCGATTGTCGCATAGAGACCGGTCGTTTGATCAATGAGAGAAAGAGAACTTGCGCCAAGAGTTGAAAAGGTGTTTACTGCAAGAGGCGCAAGTGATTCAACAATAATTTCATAGTACGTCGTATCAATCGTGGCGAATGTATAATTTTCCAAACCGCGCACGAGAAATACAATTTGATCTGTTGGATTGATTTGGATTACATTTGTGACGGATGCACCAGCGCTTTCTATGTTATTGACTGTCTGATAGGTTTTTACACCACTTTGTGTAGTAATCTGCATAGTTAACGTCGGTCTGGCTATGGCAACTTCATTCTGATTTCCTCCGCATGTATATGTAATACGGAAATATTGAGATGTTGTTCCTGTGTAGGATAGAGTCTGATTATCACCGCCAAGGACAACTTGACTAAAATTATTTGTTCCGAGTTGGAGTTGTGCTGTCTGCGTTACCCATGGGGCGCCTGTATAGGCGAACCCTGTTTTCATTGTAAACGTTCCGTAACTCGGTTGACTGATGAGATTCTGTGAATTAATGTAGAAGGACGACTGTAAATTAAAGATACGTGATGATAAATATCCGAGAGAGCCTAGACCAAGTGTGGTGGACGTGACAGCAAGTTGAGAGGGTCCAGTCGATGAGATATAGCCAAGAGATCCAAGACCTTGTAATGAACTTGGTGTTACAAGAACTGTAGAGATATATCCATACGTTGCGAGACCTTGAAGTGTACTACCTATATTGATGGAAGTAGCAATACCTGTTAAGAGTGTACCATCGCCCTGGAAAGACGAGGCGACAACTTGAAGTGTACTTACACCCTGTGATCTGATTTGACCTGCGACATCCAGCTTGAAATTTGTAATGGAAGAAGGATAGAGACCAATCCCTACATTGGAATTAGAGTCCAGGATCATAGCGGGTACAGCCTGAGGTGGCATTTGCGTTGTTGAAAAGAGACGTTGTGAAACACCAGATTCAAACCGAATATCGCCTGTTGTCTGTAGGCGAATGCGACTGGTTGTTGTGGAAGCCGCAAAGAGAAGAAGTTCCTGTGAACCTGCTATTCCTGTTGACACTTCTGCAATCGCTGTATTTTTATAGAGACCATCCAAACCATAGAATTGAATGGTATTGAATGTAGAGGTTGCGCCTACATAGAGATTTGTTGTGTAAGCTGAACCGGCGTTCATCTGTACTGTAGACATTGACGTAGCAATCACGTCGCCAGTGTTAATGTAGCCTGTTCCTGTTCCAAAGGTCAAAATATTGACGGTAAGTGAAGATACAAAGCCAGCATTTGCGGTTATATTTGAGGTGGTCAATGCGGATATATTTACACTCAATGAATTGAACACTTGGCTCAAACCAGAAACAGTGGATGTAAGATTTGGAGTTGTAAGAAAACCAGCATTTGTAATTGTCGTTATACTACTCAAATATCCATATGTACCAAGACCCTGTATGGACGATATAAGGTGTGAACTTGAAAGATATCCGAGAAGAGAGAGACCCTGAGTGGTTGATGTAATCTGTGAACTTGAAAGATATCCGAGAAGAGAGAGACCCTGAGTGGTTGATGTAATCTGTGAACTTGACACATAACCAAGTAGAGAGAGACCCTGTGTGGTTGATGTAATCTGTGAACTTGACACATAACCAAGTAGAGAGAGACCCTGTGTGGTTGACGTCAACTGTTGAGTTGAGACATAACCAAGTAGTGAGAGTCCCTGTGTGGTTGACGTCAACTGTTGAGTTGAGACATATCCCATTGAAGCAAGACCTTTTAGAGAACTTGTTGTATTGGTGGCAAATCCTACACTTGATACAAACTGAACAGACCCAAGACCTGTTACAGTTGAAGCTAACTCAAGTGGATCAATAAATGTAGTAATAAAATCTGCCATTCCTTGAGCAGTTGAGAGAAGACCTGAGGTACTAATCATGCCTTCTGTACCAAGTCCAATTACAGTTGATGTAAGTTCAACGGGATCAATAAATGTATTTATGTAAGTTGTAAGACCCTGTGCAGTGGATGTAAGTTGTGAACTCGATATATAACCGAGTAAAGAAAGTCCTTGTGTGGTAGACGCGAGTTGTGAACTTGATATATAACCGAGTAAAGAAAGTCCTTGTGTGGTAGACGTAAGTTGTGAACTTGATATATAACCGAGTAAAGAAAGTCCCTGTGTAGTGGATGTGAGTTGTGAACTCGATATGTAGCCAAGAAGTGAGAGTCCCTGTGTAGTTGAAATAAGTTGTTGACTTGATATATATCCTAGTGTACCAAGACCAATTGATGTTGAATAGAGAGGTGTAATATTTGGAACTTGACCCCCTACGTAAAAAATACCAGATGACAGTGTAAATGGTACAAAAAGATTCGTGGTTTGATCTACAAGTGAAAACGAACTCGTTTGAAGAGATGAAAACATTGTCAATGGAATTGCACTTATTGATTCAATAATAATCTCATAATAGTTTGTATCAATTGAGGCAAAGGTATAATTTTCCAAGCCACGCAAAAGAAATACAATTTGATCATTTTGATTGAGTTGAATGACATTTGTAACAGATGCACCAGCGCTCTCAATATTATTCACAGTCTGATAGGTTTTTACACCTAGTTGCGTAGTGATTTGCATTGTGAGGGCAGGTCTCGTTATCGCTACTTCATTTTGATTACCTCCGCACGTATAGGTAATACGAAATACCTGTGGATTAGAACCAGAATAAATCAATGTTTGATTATCTTGATTTAATACAACTTGGCTATAACTATTTGTTCCTACTTGAAGCTGCGCTGTTTGTGTTGTCCATGGGGCACCTGAATAGGCAAATCCTGTTTTAATTGTAAAGGTTCCATAACTCGGTACACTTGTAAGATTTGCTGCATTTACAAAGAATGTGGATTGTAGATTAAATACACGCGAAGAGATATATCCGAGTGTTCCTAGACCGAGTGTTGTTGATGTTACAGCAACTTGCGTTGGACCTGTCGATGAGATGTAACCGAGAGTACCAAGACCCTGTGTTGTACTTGTTGTGAATCCTGTTATGACTTGTATTGTACTTGTGAGAACAGGTGTTGTAATAATTCCTGTGAGTTGTGAACCATCGCCTTGGAAACTAGAGGCGACAACCTGTAGAGTACTTAGACCTTGTGATCTGATTTGTCCAGCCACGTCTAGTCTGTAGTTTGTGATAGAAGATGGATAGACACCAATGCCAACATTTGAATTAGAGTCTATGATCATGGCAGGGACCGCTTGGGGTGGAACTTGTGTTGTGGAAAAGAGACGCTGTGAAACACCTGTTTCAAAACGAATATCACCCGTCGTTTGTAGCCGAATGCGATCTGTTGTTGTTGATCCTGTGAAGAGAAGAAGTTCTTGATTACCAGCCACGCCTGTAGAAAGCTCGGCAATGGCAGAATTTTTATAGAGACCATCCATTCCATAGAATTGGATTGTATTGAAGGTGGAGGTTGCGCCTACGTAGAGACTTGTAAACACTCCTGTTCCAGCATTCACTTGAATTGTACTCAGCGACGTTGCGATCAAGTCGCCTGTATTAATGTAACCTGTTCCATTACCAAGTTGAAGAACATTCACTTGGAGAGTTGAGAATGATCCATACACAGCGGTAATGGCTGAAATCTGAAAACTACTTGCTATGAGAGAACTGGTTGTAAGTGTCACGAAGGTTGAAAGAAGCGCTCCTGTGGCGGTTGTGTTTGTAATTGTTACAATACCATTTGATTGGTTAATTCCAATACCAACACCTGCTGTAAGGGCTGTGACAGCTGTCGACAAGAAACCAACTGTTCCTAGACCTTGTACTGTTGACGCAAGGCTCAATGTGGATACAAAGTTTGAAGGGACAACTGCTGTAACATTCGCACTTGACAAATAGCCTAGTGTACCTAAGCCTTGTATTGTTGAATACAGTGTAAGTGTTGAGACAAAATTAGAAGGAACGATGGTTGTTCCAGTTGCGCTTGAGATATACCCCATTGAACCGAGTCCTTGTAGAGAACTTGTGATCGAGGTATTGTTTGTAGCAGATACACTTGATGCGTAATTTGCTGTCCCTAGACCTGTGACAGTCGAGGCTAACTCGGATGGATCAATGAAAGTTGTTATGTAATTGGCTAGTCCCTGTGATGTTGATAGGAGCCCGATTGAACTGATAAATTGGACTGTACCCAGACCTGTTATAGTCGAGGCAAGTTCAGTAGGGTCAATGAAGCTTGTTATATAAGTTGTCAGACCTTGGGTGGTTGATATGAGTTGTGCAGTTGAGATATAACCCATCGAACCGAGCCCCTGTAAAGAACTGGTCAGTTGAGGCGTTGAAATAATGCTGGATAAATAGACTTGTCCAGAAAGACCAGCTGTGCTGGATATATACCTAAGTGTTCCTAGACCCTGAATGGTTGAATAGAGGGTAAGGGTCGATACAAAGTTTGAAGGAACAATTGTTGTTCCACTTGCACTGGATATATACCCCATAGAGCCAAGTCCCTGTAAGGAACTTGTTATAGACACATTGTTTGTTGTTGCCCCAATACCTGATACAGTTGAGGCTAATTCAAGAGGATCAATAAAGGTATTTATATAATTTGTCAGACCTTGTACAGTTGACGTGAGTTGTATACTAGAAATATAGCCCATTGAACCCAAGCCGACCAATGAACTCGTTAGTTGTGGCGTTGAGATGATACTTGACAAGTAGACAGTTCCAGCAAGACCACTTATACTCGAGATATAGCCCATAGAGCCCAAGCCCTGTAATGAACTTGTAATAGAGACATTGTTTGTGGCTGATACACTTGAGACATAGTTTGCTGTTCCTAGACCTGTCACCGTCGAGGCGAGTTCTAAGGGGTCAATAAAGCTTGTTATGTAATTGGCTAAGCCCTGTGATGTCGATAAGAGTCCTATTGAACTGATAAACTGAACTGTGCCAAGACCTGTTATGCTGGAGGCTAACTCGAGTGGATCAATAAAGGTATTTATATAGTTTGTAAGACCCTGGGCTGTTGATGTAAGTTGTATGCTTGAAACATAACCCATTGAACCCAAGCCGACCAAAGAGCTAGTCAGCTGCGGTGTTGAGATGATGCTTGACAAATAGACAATTCCAGCAAGACCACTTGTGCTTGAGATATATCCAAGTGTTCCAAGTCCTCTGACAGTACTTTGCAATTGTGTAGACGAGACATAAGGAGCATTCGTAATTTGCGAACCATCGCCCTGAAGACTTGAGGCAACGACTTGTGTAGCATTGATAATGGCACTGTTAAGCTGAAGAGTACTGAGCGAGGTGGCAATTACATCACCCATGTACAAATAGCCAGTTCCATCACCAATCGTTAAGGAATTTACTATAAGCGACGAAATGAAAGCACTTGTTGACACGGTCAGCGAGATTGCTTGTAAACTTGATATATTTACACTGAGTGATGTAAATACTTGACTTAGTCCCTGGTGGGATGATATCAATTGTGATGTAGAAATATAACCAATTGTACCTAGACCGAGAGTAGTGCTATTTAAATTGGCAACTGTAAGTGATCCGCTGCCTGTAGCATTAATGGTAATTTGGTTTCCGTTCGAACTGAATGTAATATTTGTTCCTGGGATAAGTGTTGTTGAGGTATAGATCTGTCCCAAATTAAGAATGGTTGATGCGAGTTGTGAACTTGAAATATACCCCAGGGTACCAAGACCTTGGACTGTGGATGCAAGCTGTGGTGTTGAGATGATACTTGAGAGATTTGTAACGGCTGATGAGAGGTATCCTAGAGAACCAAGACCCTGTATCGTTGAAAAAAGAGTTGCGGATGAAATGAAAGTAGAGGGTACCGATGACAAATATCCCAGAGTTCCAAGACCCTGTACTGTTGATTGAAGCTGCGGCGTTGAAATAATACTTGATAAATTTGTAATGGCTGATGATAAATACCCTAGAGTGCCGAGACCTTGTATGGTTGAAAGAAGAGTCGGCGAAGAAATGGCATTCAGATTTCGAAGATACCCACCATCTCCCGTAATTGTTGAGACAGTCAATGAGGAAATGTTCTGAGAAAGAGTCTGAGTCCCACCCATAACGTACCATTTTCCTGTCGCGGTTCCAGCATACAGACTTATAAATGTACCATCATTTCTGAAAATTTTACTTGTGGATCCATCTTCAAAGCTCTCGCCTGCCTGTGTTGTAACTGTCAGAGCATTTGTAGCAAATTTGCCGTAAATGTCTTTTAGTGTGATTATACGATAAGGTATTTCTGTAGTTTTTGGAAGAACAATTGTTCCTGGGTTTAGTCGTGTATCGACTAAACCAATTTCTGTAAATGTACTAAAAAAGGCTGACATAGGACAAGCCTCACTCTACCGTTTACTCTTGATTTTAAGCACGGCGAAAAATCAAGAGTAAATAAAAACAAAAGTTTAAGTGGTTCCAACTGGGTAGAGTGGAAGGGTATTGGTATAGTCTTGTAATACCTGAGCTGCTGTTAATACAACATTATAGATACGAAGTTCTCCAATGACGCCGTTTACGTAGTCTGCGGAGTCCCACCGACGCCCAATACGATACACGTTGCCACCGTCTGATGATGTGCCTCCAGGAGCGTTTGAGCCATAAAAAACTCCATTTACATACGATATCATAGTTGTTCCGTCCCAGGTTGTTTGATAATTTGTCCACGTTGTATTAGTAAAATACGGATTCGTCGGACCTGTATATAGACTGCCACCAGTATAGAAAGCAGGAGCAACAGCATTCCAGTTTCCAAAATTAATATTCATATTGCCTCCAGAATAATATTGACATACAATCTGACCAAGACCACCCACAGCACCTACGTTATAATACCAAAATCCAACAGTCCATACATTTCCTAATCCAATATTTGGAAACTGCCAATTGGTCGATCCATTCAGTACAATACCATTACCCCTTGCATTTTTCGCAATTGTACCATTTTCAAGAGTAGCATTATTACTATTCGGTGATAAATCTAGCCAAGCACCTGAACCACTATACGAAGCCGCCTGTAAAAATATTTTGATTGCTGCTGGTGCTGCAAGTATAAGATACGGATTTCCTCCAACGTAGGCAGCACTTGCCAATATTTTCTGAATAATCGCTCCATTTGGATTGGCAGCCGATGCTCCATATGGATGCCCGTTGCTTAAACTTGTCTGTAAACCATATTTCCATGCCAAATATCCCTCAATCTGCGTGTAATAGTTGCACGAAATATTACAGTTGAACACAAAGAGCTCCTGCATTTGTGCTGTACTATTGCCCCAGTTGTATCCAACGTTCAGTGATACACCGCAATATCCCTGACCGCCCCCAGAGTATGTCGCTAAACCATTACCCCATGACCGATACGTGTAATTCAAGGCTGAATCGCAAATAAATACATCAAGATCCCAGATTCCATCAATACCTGGATTTGAACCACCTGGACCACCTTGACCCGCAATCCAGAAGTTTTCATACCATTGATGTTTTCCGCCGTTATAATATCCTAAGAAAAACCCAGTTCCAGAACCAGCACTATCACCCTGCATAAAGGTTCTATTTGTTCCAGGAACAATACGCTGTAATGCTATAATTGTATATGCATTTTGATAGTTTGTTCCCACAGGTTGCATCTGCATACTATATGATGTAGTGAAGTTGAGAGTCGCGTTACTTGTTGCATTCACTGTGTTTGTTAAGACACCTGTAGCGACCGAGGCTGTTCCCTGTAATGAAAAACTCTTACCACTCGCACTAAATACTGGAGTAATATTGGTTACACTTGCACCATTACCCCCTGTAAGTTGTGAAAAATCAAACCAGGTGAGTAAATTCGGGAAGGCTTGTATAGATGCTGGAGTAATTGTTGCAGGTATCACACCATAGGCATCATTACATGTTGGTGTTAGTCCATAATAAGGATGTGTTCTAGGTAAACTTGATTGTATAAACCATTTCCATGCCAAATATCCCTCTATAATTTGACGCATATTGGTTGTTAATGTGGAATTGTAGACAATAATTTCTTGTAAATCACCTACAAATCGCGCAGACTGATTCTCGATGCCGCTGCTTGTATAACGACCAATATTGGGTAAATCCATCGTATCGCCCGTTGAATAAAAACTGGAGAACTTCACTGTTTGATTCAGACTTCCATTTACATATGTATTAATTGAGCTTTGTTGTTTGATAATTTCAATACTTGTTATTGAATAATTTGTAATAGGACTGGCGAACTTACTTACAATTGAACTCTGCGCAGTTGAAACAACAAACTGTGTAGGCTGGAGTTGAAAATCCACCATGCCCCACGCAGCCTGATCTTGAATGACCATTTGCGGCTGGTTAGGCACAGCAGTCGGTGCCCTAAAAACAGCGAACATACTTCCATTAAGTGTTGACATGAAATTTTTATTAATTTGCATATAAGATGTGCCATCAAATGTAATGGATGTATTTTGAATACTATTATTCCATGGATTCCAGATCGGTCCAGAGGGTGATTGTGTAATCGCATTATTAGAATAGCCTGATTTATCGTTCCACTGTGTAACATAATTTCCATTTCTAAGAATTGTATTTGAATCAAACCCATCTAACCATAACAATAAA
>Ga0209697_10002200_pt1 | contig 28489 bp, 18 predicted proteins | sample AliMusrvi5mmetaG_FD_184115 | JGI IMG/M metagenome (GOLD analysis project Ga0209697, IMG submission 184115) | Freshwater lake bacterial and archeal communities from Alinen Mustajarvi, Finland, to study Microbial Dark Matter (Phase II) - Alinen... | ecosystem: Environmental > Aquatic > Freshwater... | reverse complement strand
GCTTGACACAACGGGCGGCGTAGGATTACTATTCAGTTAGAGAGTCACCGGAAAAAAGTTTCAACTTTTTCTGGGACATACTCAACTCCTGCTATAGTATGGGCGAAGTTGACCGGAGGTTTTGAGATGAAAATTATTCGCTATTTGGAGTCGGATGGACGGCAGCAGTATGCCGCGCTGCAAGCGGACGGATCAGCAAAAGGGATTGTCGGCGATCTGCTCGGGGAATATCGCGTCAGCGACGAGACCGCACAGATCGGCAAGCTGTTGGCACCGGTACTGCCGACCTGCGGCACGACGATCTTTTGTATCGGTTTGAATTACCGGCGACACGCGGACGAAGGGGGAAACAAATATCCGGAGTTCCCCGTCGTTTTCATGAAAGGCCTGAATGCGGTGCAAAATCCGGGCGATCCGATCTTGTGCCCGACCGCACTGCGCAGCAACGAGGTGGATTACGAAGGCGAGTTGGCCGTCATCATCGGCAAGACCGGCAAAAATATTCCGAAAGAGCGGGCGCTGGAGCATGTCTTCGGCTACACCTGCGCCAACGACGTGAGCGCGCGCGACTGGCAGAGCAAATGGGGCGGCAGCCAATGGTGCCGCGGCAAAACCTTCGACACCTTTGCTCCGCTGGGGCCGTGCCTGGTCACCACCGAGGAGATTCCCGATCCCAACGCCTTGCACCTGCGCACCACCGTGAGCGGTGAGGTGTTGCAAGATTGGACCACCAGCGACATGATCTTCGACGTGCCAACGCTGATCGCATTTCTAAGCGGCAGCACCACCCTGTACGCCGGCACGATCATCCTCACCGGCACCCCGCACGGCGTGGGCGCGGCGAAAAAGCCCCCGCGCTGGCTGCTCGCCGGCGATACCGTTTCGGTCGAGATCGAAAAAATCGGAACTCTGACAAACCCGGTGTTGGACGAATGAGTGTGGGGGTATCGGAGTATGGGAGTGTGAGAGTGCTGGTAAAATCCGAAAAGCCTTCACCTATGTGAGAAAATCCCATACTTCCCATACTTCTTATTACTCCCATCCTTCCCATTTTTCTAGGTAGTTCGGAAACATTATGCCTTATCGAATCGGAATCGATGTCGGCGGCACCTTTACCCATGCGGTGGCGCTGGATGCCGCCACCTTGAGCGTGGCATTTCAAGCGAAAGTGCCCACGACGCACCGCGCGACGGAAGGGGTCGCGCTGGGGGTGACGCAGGCGTTGCGGGCACTGCTCGACGCCGGGGTGCGGGCGGATGACGTGAGTTTCATCGCGCATTCGACCACACAGGCGACCAACGCATTGCTGGAAGGCGACGTCAGCCCCGTCGGGATCATCGGGATGGCGCGCGGCGCGGACGCGCTCAAAGCGCGCACGGATACCGAAATAGGCCGGCTGGAAGTCGCGCCGGGACGCTTTCTGGAAAGCTATCACACCTTTCTCGACTCCGCGACGGTCAACGCGGATTCCTTGCGACGCGCGGTGACCGAGTTGCTGGGATGCGGCGCGCAGGTAATCGTGGCGGCGGAAGCGTTCGGGGTGGATGACCCGACCAATGAGCGTCTGGTGCTGGATGTCTGCGCTGAACAAGGCGTGCCCGCCAACGCCGGGCACGAGGTGTCCGGGCTCTACGGTTTGCGCATCCGCACGCGCACGGCGGTCATCAATGCCAGCATTCTGCCGAAGATGATGCAGACCGCGCAGATGACCGCCCGCGCGGTAACGGACGCCGGCATTACCGCGCCGCTGATGATCATGCGCAGCGACGGCGGGGTGATGAGCATCGACGAGGTGCGCCGCCGTCCCATCCTCACCATCCTCTCCGGCCCCGCCGCGGGCGTCGCGGCGGCGCTCATGTATGCCCGCATCAGCGATGGCATCTTCCTCGAAGTCGGCGGTACCTCCACCGACATCACCTGCATCCGCAACGGCCAGGCCAGCGTGCGCAGCGCAACGATCGGCGGCCATAAACTGTTCCTGCGCACCCTGGACGTGCGCACCATCGGATTGGCGGGCGGCAGCATGGTGCGGCTGAAGGACGGCAAAATTATCGGCGTCGGGCCGCGTTCGGCCCACCTGGCTGGACTGCCGTATAGCTGTTTTGCCCCTATAACAGGAGATTACCGCCTGGAATCGATCCAACCGCTGCCCAATGACCCCGGCGATTACGCGGTCGCGGTCGGCCATGATGGCGCCCGGCTGGCGATTACCATGACGTGCGCGGCCAACGCCGCCGGTATGACACCCGCCGGCGATTATGCGCACGGCGACGGCGCCTTGGCCGGCAAACTACTGGGAGAAGCCTTGCAGCAACCGGCGACGGTGGCCGCGGAAGCGATGCTGACCGCCGGAGACGCGCAAACGGTGTCAACCGTCGAGGAACTATTGCAGGACTACCAGCTTCGCCGCGAACATGTCACCCTGATCGGCGGCGGTGGCGGCGCGGGAGCAGTGGTACCGTATACCGGCAAAATGATGTCGCTTCCCTGGCGCATCGCCGAAAACGCGCCGGTGATCTCCGCCATCGGCGTGGCGCTGGCGCTGGTACGCGATGTGGTAGAGCGCACCATCCCCAATCCGACGAAAGACGATCTGCTGCGCCTGCGGGCGGAGGCGGTGGAAGCCGTGGTGCGCGTGGGCGCCAATCCGCAAACGGTCGAGGTGCAGGTGGAAGTCGATACGCAACACCAGACCGTCCGCGCCACCGCGACCGGCGCCACCGAACTGCGCACGCGCGATCTAGCCTCCGCGGCGGTCGATGCCGCCGCGTTGCGCGCCGCCGCCGCGCATTCGCTGGGAGTCGAAGCGGAGGCCATCCAGGAATGCACCCGGACCGGTTATTTCACCGCGCTGGGCTATACGCGCGAAATCAAAAAACTCTTCGGGCTGTTGAAGAGCACCCGCGCGCCGTTGCGCTTGCTCGACCGCGAAGGCGTCATCCGCCTGCAATTGGCGCACGGCGTCGCCGAAACCCAGCCTGTTGAGCAGGCCGTTGCTCGCCTGCGCGAGATGATCGGCGCGCAGACGCATTACGGCGACGGCGGCGAACGCCTGCCTGCCGTATTCCTCATCGCCGGCCCGCGCATCTTCAACCTGTCCGGCTTACTTACCACCGAGCAGATTCTTTCCCTCGCGGAAGCCGAATTGCAATACCTGCCCGCCGGCGACCTGGTCATGCTGGTAGTGGGGGAGCAGTGATGAACGATGTCTGCGCGGAGTGTTTGGAAGGGTGTGAGCGCAGCGAGCCCCGCGAGGGTGGTTGAGGAGACCACGGATGGTCGTATCGAAACCACCCTCGCGGGGCTCGCTGCGCTCACACCCTTCCAAACACCCGCGCAGACACCCCAAAATATCTCCTGTGCATCAATCACCGGTCGCTGAGGAACAATATACACAGGAAATCGGCAACTTATCCTTCATCCGCTGCATTTCAGCAAGAGGAGAAGCGATGTTGCATGGCGAAACGAGAATAAGAGTGGATTGCAAAGCCTGGACTGAACAGATCACGCGAAGGTTTTTTCGCCCATCTGGGATTGCAATTACTGTGAACGACGAAACTTATCGCAAGGGAGCATCTGACATGTTGCGGTGGATAATCACACTTTCGCTGTTGCTAGGTCTGTTTGGCATCATAGGCATCTCCGGGTTGACCGTATCTGCCCGCGCCGACGAAGTCACGACCACCACTACCACTACCACGACTACTCCTGCCACGACGCCAACCACCACCGACCAGCCGGCAACGACCACGGGCGATACAACGACCAAACCTGCCGATGTGCCGGTGGTCGCGAAGCCCAGCGATACGGTTGCGTCCAAACCTTCGAAATCCGATATTCACGACCTGTTGGATGACGGCAAGGTGCAGCAGGCGGAAAACCAATATCTGGAATGGGCGAGTTACTGGCATGACGACGATGCGGCGCTGATCGTGCAGATCGAGCACGCGGTGTTGCTGCAGCAATTTAAGGATGGCAAGAATGGCGCGCTGCTCGCACTGGCGGAAACCGGCGATCAGGAAGCCATGAATATCGTGACCGCCAAAGCCCTGTCCGGCGGCAGCAAAAATTGGACGCCCACCGATATGGCGCCCGCCATCAAATTGATCGGGAAAGCCGGCGATAAGAACTCGATGAATAACTTGCGCACGCTGCTCTATTATAAAGACGCCGCGGTCGTCAATGCCACCATCGAAGCGCTCAGCAATCTCGGTGACAAGCGCCTGGCCCCCGTGCTGTACAAGATGTTTGACGATGCCGACGCGGAACGCAGCGTCTACCTGGCTTTTGCGCTGGCCAAACTCGATGGCGCCAAGCAAGTCCGGGCGCGTTTCCTGCCGCAGTTGCGCTTCCCGACGCCTGGCGCTCGCGAAAAAGCCGCGCTGGTGCTGGCCGCGATCGGCGATCCGATCTGCTGGCCCGCGCTCAACCGTATTCTGCGCGACAAAAAAGCGCCGTATTATCCGCTGGCGATTATCACCCTCTCCACCCTCCCCTTTCCGGAAAGCCAGTCCTTTGTCAATCAGGCGCTGGCCGGTTCGGAACCCGAGCAACTTGCTGCCTTGAAATGCCTGAATATCTTACCACCGGAGACCGTCGAGCCCACGCTGATTTCGCTGCTGCGCGATACCACCCAGCCGGTCAGCGTTCGTAAAACGGCGGTGCAGATCCTCACCGCGCGCAAATCGGCACGCGCGCTCAAAGAGATGCTGGCGCTCGCGCAGGTGATGGTGCCGTTCAAAACGGCCTCCAGTCCCGTTGCCAACGAACGCGAACTGCTCAACCTGAACAAAAAGTATTACGGCGACGGGAATCCGCAGGATAAAGCCCAGGCGCTCAAAGCACAGGCTCCCGTTGCGGCGGAAGCGCTGAAGTCGCTGTCGGATTACGGTCTGTTGGGTGAATTTGTCGTGCGTGAATCCGTGCGCATGCAATTCTCCAATGCGGAAGAGGACGTCGCCCGCGCCGCGCGCGTCGCGCTCTATAACTACGCGCTGAACGTCGTCTCGCAGCAGCATCTCGCCAAAGCGAAACATTGAGACATCTCTCGGGAGGGCGGTCAGGAACGACCGTCCCTCCCGGAAACACCGCGAAACAAGGTGGTCAGCGATGGCCACCCTCCAATAATCCACCTTTGACGAAACCACACAACGGAGGCATTTCATGGCTAAAGTAGCCTTTATCGGGGCAGGCAGCCTCGGGTTTACGCGCGGATTAGTACGCGACATCCTGACGTTCCCGCTGATGGAAGATGCGACCATTGCCTTGATGGATATCGATCCGGAACGGCTTTCCTTTGCCAAGCGCGCGACGGAAAAGATTATCGCGATGGGCAAATATCCGGCGAAAGTGGTCGCCACGCTCAACCGCGAGGAAGCGCTGGAAGGCGCGGATGCCGTGTTGTGCACCATTTTGGCGGGCGGCGTGCAGGTCTGGCGGCATGATATCGAGGTGCCCAAACAATTCGGCGTCGATATCAATGTGGGCGATACGCGCGGTCCGTCCGGTATCTTCCGCGCGCTGCGCACCATTCCGGTGATGGTGGATATCTGTCATGATATGGAACGCCAGTGTCCCAACGCCCTGCTGCTCAACTATACCAACCCGATGGCGATGCTCTGTCGCGCCATGCAGCGCGCCAGCACCATCCAGGTCAGCGGTCTCTGCCATAGCGTGCAGGGAACCGCCGGGATGCTGGCAAACTGGATCGGCGCACCGATGGAAGAAATCGATTACGTCTGCGCAGGCATCAACCATCAAGCCTGGTATCTCAAATACCGGTGGAACGGCGAAGATGCCTATCCACGCATTCGCGAAGCGATGCAAAAGCCGGAGATTTATAACGAAGAGATCGTGCGCAACGAAATGTTCCTCCATTTCGATTACTACGTCACTGAATCCAGCGGGCATAACTCAGAATACAATCCCTGGTTCCGCAAACGCCCGGACCTGATTGAAAAATATTGCACGCACGGCACCGGCTGGAATCCCGGCCTTTACGGTTACATCCTGGATTGCTACCTCAATACGGAAAATACCTGGCACGAAGAGACGCAGAAATGGCTGGACAGCGATGAACCGATCAACCTGCAGCGTGGCGGCGAATACGCGGCGCATATCATCAACGCCTATCTGGGAGGTACACCGTATGAATTCAACGGCAACGTACCGAATACCGGATTGATTACCAACCTGCCGGAAGGCGCATGTGTGGAAGTGCCGGTAGTTGCCAATCGGCGCGGCCTCAATGCCATCCACGTCGGCGCGCTCCCGCCGCAGTGCGCCGCGTTGAACAACTTGAGCGTTGCCATCGAAGAGATGGCCGTCGAAGCCGCGCTCACCGGCGATACCCGCCTGGTCTTCCAGTCCATTGCGTACGATCCCCTCACCTCTGCCGTGCTCTCCCTGGCGGAAATCAAAGAGATGGTGCAGGCGATGTTTGCAAAAAATGACGGCTATTTGCCGCAGTTCAAGAGTCTGACGCTGGCGTAAGCCATCAGTATTATCAACGCTCGCGCCACGATAGTTCCGCAGCGACGATTGCCCCTGGCCCAGGACACCAGTCCTGGGCCAGGGGCATTTACGTTATCCCCCAGTTCCGGAGGGATGGCTGCCCTCTGCCAGTCCAGGGGAAATGCCATCTATCTGCCTACCCGTGCGACCATCGTGCAACGTTGCGTAACAATTCCCGCGCTTCGGCCTCGCTGGCGCACCAGGTCTCGATGAATAATCCCTTGCTCGATAGCTCGCGCAACGCCGTTTCCACTTCATGAGCTTCCAGCGATATTTGCAAACCTTTGCCGGCACGCTGGACATATTTCAAGGTATCCATGTAGGTCAACGGACTGGGTTTTCCGGCTCCGGGAAGGATTTGCAAGCCATGCAACCGCGGCAATTCGCACAGCGCCGGCACGTGCGCAAAGGCGCAGATGCCGTCCACATGATAGACCGTATAGTCTAAAAACTGCGTCTGCGCTTCGATGACCGGTAAAAAAATATCCTGGAACATGCGCGGGGAGATCATGTAGGAGAAATCATTGTGGGCGGCATAGGTTTTACCGGGTGCCCAGAAGCCGAACCAGCAAGCCGAGCCGGCGTCCGACGAGTCATGGACCAGTTGATAACACGTGTCATACACCGTGTAAAACATCTGCATCAGGTATTCTTCGGCAGCGCGCACTTCGTCGGGGCGATCGATCACATCCAGCAGCAGCCGATCCGTTCCGCGCAAAGCGGCCAGCGTATCGCCGCAACCGCCAAAGGCGCCGATGCTCGGGATACAGCGTCCTGCTGACTCTCGCGCGGCGCGCTCTAGCGAGCGCAAGGTAAATTGCCACCAGGGGTGCTGGGGATCGATGTGCAGGTTAAACACTTCCTCCAAACTCTCACCTACGACAATGGGATTCCACCATCCGGTATCGAAATCGAGATCGGTCGGGCAGCCCAGAAATGCCGGAATAGCGGTATGCCCGGGATACCCTACCGTCCAGATCGGGAACGCTTCTCCGCCGTAAAAGGTACGGCGCATGGCATAGTCATTGTAGGCGGTGGCGTAATCGAGATCGGTCCACCGTGCCAGCGGCGTGGCCGGGCGCGTCGGCGGTACCAGCGTCGACGCGTTGTCGCGCGGTGCCGTCACCGCAATCGCGCATCGATCCAAGACGTCTCCCGCCCACCACGCCCGATAACGCGCCTTGGTCTCTTCCCAATCAGTTTTCAATTCCAGTGCCATGTGGAGTCCTCATCTGAAAAATACGATGGTATCGGACCAGCGTGATCTAGCCGTGTGACCAGCGTGCAACATTGCGCAACAATTCCCGCGCTTCGGCCTCGCTGGCACATCGGGTCTCGATGAACAATCCCTTGCTCGATAGCTCGCTTAGCGCTGTTTCCACTTCATGAGCTTCCAACGATATTTGCAAACCTTTGCCGGCGCGTTGGACGTATTTCAAGGTATCCAGATATTGCAGTGGGCTGGGTTTGCCTTCACCGGGAAGGATTTGCAATGCCTGCAAGCATGGCAATTCGCACAGCGCCGGCACATGCGCAAAAGCGCAGACGCCATCCACATGATAGACGGTGTAATCGAGGAAGTGTGTCTGCGCTTCGATAGCCGGCATAAAGATCTCCTGGAACATGCGCGGGGAGATCATATAGGAAAAATCATTCTGCGCCGCGTATGTCTTGCCGGGCGCCCAGACGCCGAACCAGCAGGCCGAACCACCGTCCGACGCGTCCTGAACAAGCTGGTAGCACGTGTCATACACCGTGTAAAACATCCGCATGAGATAGTCTTCGACAGCGCGTACTTCGTCGGGACGATCGATCACATCCAGCAGCAGGCGATCCGATCCGCGCAGGGCAGCCAGCGTATCGCCGCTGGCACCAAAGGCTCCGATACTGGGGATACAGCATCCTGCTGATTCCTTTGCGGCGCGCTCCAGCGATCGCAGGGTAAACTGCCACCAGGGGTGCTGGGGATCGATGTCCAGGTTGAACACATCCGCTAAATTCTCACCAGTGACAATGGGATTCCACCATCCGGTATCGAAATCGAGATCGGTCGGACAACCCAGAAATGCCGGAATAGCGGTATGCCCGGGATATCCCACCGTCCAGATCGGGAACGCTTCTCCGCCGTAAAAGGTACGGCGCATGGCATAATGATTGTAGGCGGCGGCGTAATCGAGATCGGTCCACCGCGCCAACGGCGTGGCCGGACGTGTCGGTGGTACCAGCGTCGAAGCTTCGTCACGCGGTGCCGTCACCGCAATCGCGCATCGATCCAGTACGTCTCCCGCCCACCAGGCCCGATAACGCGCTTTGGTCTCTTCCCAATCCGGTTTCAACGCTAGTGTCATGATGCTTCTCCCGATGTGCAACCAATTGCTAGTATAGCAGAACGCCAGGGAAGCGACAGTCCGTTACTACCTCGACCGGCTACCTGCGGCAACAGACTGGCGTCACTCACCCGCTCAAATAGCCGGTGACTGTTTGAAAAACGGTTAGCGATAGCGCGTTTAGTTAAATCGAGGTATTATATATGGGATAAATAAGTCATGCAGACTGGAATTTTCTGACGGGCAGGATGCTGCACATTATCTATTCGTGTAGTTTGCTTGCTGGAGTTTGCGAGACGAACGGCATCGTTCACCATGCTGCTAGGATGTCGAGTGGCGCACGAGGACCAATTTATGGGTCACGACGCAATACAGGATAATAGCGCGCTGTCACAACACGATGCTGCCATGCCCGTCGTCTATACCCGGGTGACGTGCTGGTGCGCCGCCGGGGTCATCCTGCTGGCCTTGTGCGGCATCGCGGGATGGACGATCGCGCCGTTACTATGGGCCAGCGGTTTACCGGGCATGAAACCGATGGCGCCCAGCGCGGCGGTGCTGCTATTGCTGATGGGCCTGTTACTGCTGGGTTACCAGCGCCATCGCCATGCCGTCTGGTACCAGCTTCCCGCAATTATCCTCGCGACACTGATCTCCTTTTTCACCCTGGTGGAAACCTATGCCAAGCTCTCGTCCACGGGAACGAGCCTCGAAGAATCGATATTGCATCGCATCCCCGCCTGGAATACCTCGATCGCGTTCATCTCTCCGATGGCCGCGGTGTTGATCTACTTATCGTCGATCAGTTTCCTACTGATGTGGCAATCTTCCCTTCGGCAGCACCCAGGTGGAAAAATGGCGCGCTTCGCCGGTTATTTGAGCTTGCTGATCATTTTCGGTGCGCTCATCTTCGAGTTGTCCTACGCCTATCAGAATCCTTTCTTATCCAGTCCGGGTGATGTGCCGATCGCCTTCACCTCGGCTTTGGCATGCCTGCTGCTCGGAGTCGCGCTGGCGGCATCGCTGGGTCCATGGGTCCCCCCTAGTTGCTGGTTCGCGGGCAATTCCACCCCTGCCGTGTTGCGACGGACCTTCATTCCGATCCTGCTGGTTGCCCTTTTTGCCGCTGATTTATTGCAAGCGCTCGTTGCGTCACTGTTCAACATCAATACCGCGCTGATTTACGCCATTGCCATCGCCGCCTTCACCGGACTAGCGTTCTATGTTGTGATGCGCGTGGCGAGAGTGATTGGTGGCGCCATCGACCGGGTGGAAACCGAACTGCACCGCGAGCAGGAGCGTTTGCGCGTCACGTTGCACTCCATCGGGGATGCGACCATCGCCACTGATAACGCCGGCAACATTACGCTGCTCAATGGCGTCGCGGAGCAAATGACCGGATGGACGCAGGAAGAAGCGGTCGGTCGGTCGATATTGGATGTCTTCCATATTGTCAATGAGACCACGCGCGCACTCACCGTTAATCCGGTAGAAAAAGTGCTGGCGTCCGGGCTCGTCGAAGGCTTGGCAAACCATACGGTGCTGATCGCGCGTGATGGCACCGAGCACGCGATCGCGGACAGCGGTGCTCCGATTCGCGATAACGATGGGAAGATCATCGGCGTGATCCTGGTCTTCCGCGACGTGACCGAAGAGCGTGTGGCGGAACGCGCGTTGCGCGTGAGCGAAGAACATTTTCGCCGCGTTTTCGAAGATGGCCCGATCGGGATGGCGATATCCGATGCCCACTTCCATTTTTTGCGCGCGAATGCTGCCTTCTGCCGCATGTTGGGGTACACCGAGGAAGAATTTTCCACGCTCACCTTTTCCGACATCACCCACCCCGATCATCTCGAACACGATGCCGAGGAGATCGACCGGTTGGTGCGCGGGGATATTTCGGTGTATCGGGTAGAAAAACGCTACCTCGCGAAAGACCGCTCGACCCATTGGGGCGCACTTTCGCTTTCAGTCGTCCGCGATGCGGATGGGATATTTCAATATTATCTGGCTATGATCGAAGACATCACCTATGGCCGGTTAATGGAGGAACAACTGGTCCTGTCGGCTGAAATTCTGCGCTTGTTAAACCATGCCGACGAGGCGATCGATAATATCCACGATATCCTGCGGATCATCAAGGCATTCACCGGGTTTGAGGCGGTGGCGATCCGCTTGATGGACGGAAACGATTATCCCTATTACTCGATCAATGGTTTTCCGGAAGATTTTGGCGAAGCGGAAAATTATCTGTGCTCCTATCTGCCGAATGGGCAACTTATCCGTGACGCCGAGGGACGCGTCGAATTGGCGTGCATGTGCGGCACTGTCATCGCCGGCCACACCGATCCCAACCAGCCGTTTTTTACCGCGGGCGGGAGCTTTTGGTCGAGCCACACGACGCAGATGCTGGCCACTACCACGGAAAAGGACCGCCAGGGACATACGCGCAACCACTGCAATGCGGAAGGCTATGAATCCGTCGCTCTCATCCCCTTGCGCGGCAACGGACACACCATCGGCCTCTTGCAACTCAACGACCGGCGTCCGGGCATGTTGTCGGAGGAAATGGTCACCTTCTTTGAAGGCATCGGCGAAAGTATCGGCATCGCCTTAGCGCGGCGGCAAAGTGAGGAGCAACTCCGCCAGGTGGCGAAGATGGAGTCCATCGGGCGTTTGGCCGGAGGCGTGGCGCATGACTTCAATAATATCCTCACCGGCATCATCGGGCTTACCCATATCACGCTATCCGAATCCGCTGCCGATTCGCCGCAGCGAAGCGAACTGGAAGAAGTGCTCGGTCTCGCCCATCGCGCCGCGAATCTTACCAGCCAACTGTTGTCCTTCAGCCGGCGGCAACCATCGGAACCGCAACCGCTGAATCTCAACAATTTAATCGAGAATTCCTGCAAAATGTTGCGGCGGTTGATCGGAGAAGATGTCGAATTGCGCGTGGTGGCCGACCCGCATCTCGGCAGTGCGTATTGCGATCCGGGGCAAGTCGATCAGGTGTTGATGAATCTGGCGGTGAATGCGCGCGATGCGATGCCCAACGGTGGCCACTTGACCATTGAAACGACGAACGTGCTCCTGGATGAGTCCTATGTGGCAGCGCATGTGGAAATGCAACCCGGCGCCTATGTGCTGCTGAGTGTGTCGGATACCGGGTGCGGGATGGATAACCGGACTCAACAGCATATCTTCGAGCCGTTTTTCACCACTAAGGAAGTGGGCAAAGGCACCGGCCTGGGGCTGGCAACCGTTTACGGAATCGTGCGGCAGCATGGAGGATATATCTGGGTGTATAGCGAAGTAGATGAAGGCACCACCTTTAAGATTTACCTGCCGCGACATGATATCAGCGCGCTTCCTCATTTTGAGGATGACGGCCAGGCGCTCACCGCGCGTGGGCGGGAGACCATTCTGCTGGTGGAAGATGAGGAGTCGGTGCGGAAGGTCACCCAACGCATTTTAGATGCGCATGGCTACCGGGTGCTATCAGCCGCCTCCCCCATGGAGGCGGAGCTGCTGTTCCAGCAATATCAGGGGGATATCTCGTTGTTGTTGACCGACATCATCATGCCCGGATGTACCGGCGTCGAGCTACATCAACGCTTACATGCACTCGATCCCTCGTTGAGAGCCCTATTGATGTCCGGGTATAGCGGCGACGCGCTCCCGCAACATATTACCATCGAGACCGACGTTCCACCACTGGAGAAACCTTTCATGCCGGTCGAATTATTAAACCGTATACGACAGCTACTTGATGCAACTGATGATGGAGAAAAGGCTGATGGTGCTTTACAAGGATGACGTCGATACGACGTTGGCTCCCCCCACTCCGGTTCGCGTATTGATTGTCGATGACGAACCCATTATCTTGCGCGTTTTGGGCAACTGGTTAAGTAAAGAAGGCTATACCTGTACCGTGGCGCAAAGCGGCTTGGAAGCGATGGACCGCCTGCGCCACGGCAGATACGATCTACTGATCAGCGATATCACCATGCCCGGCATGTCGGGCATCGAGTTGCTGGAACAGGCGCATACTCTCGATGCGGAGATGGCCGTCATCATGGTTACCGGCGTCGATGACCGTTCGACCGCCTCGACCGCGTTGGCGAAAGGCGCCTATGGGTATGTCATCAAGCCCTTTGCCCCGAATGAAGTATTGATTGCCGCCACCGCCGCGTTGGAACGCCGCCGATTGGAACGTGACCGCCGCGAATACGAACAACTGCTGGAAGCGCGCGTGCACGAGCGCACGCGGGATATTCGGTATCGCGATGAAGAGATCACCATCCACCTGATGGCGGCGGCGGAATACCGGGATGACGAAACCGGCGCGCACATTCGTCGCATGGGGCAATACGCCGCCGCGCTGGCACGCGCGCTGGGCTATACGGCGGATGATGTCGACAATCTGCGCCTGGCCGCGCCCATGCACGATATCGGTAAAATCGGGGTTCCCGATCAAATTCTGCAAAAGCCGGGGAAACTCACCGATACCGAATTCACCATCATGAAGACGCACACCACCATCGGCGCGCATATCCTGGCGAACTCGACGGTCCCGCTGCTGTGCTTGGCCCGCGATATCGCCATTCAGCATCATGAGCGCTGGGACGGCACCGGCTATCCCACCGGACTGAACGGCACCATGATCGCAGGAATACGCGCGCATCGTGACGATCGTCGATGTCTGGGATGCGTTGAATTCCACGCGGGTGTATCGGCCGGCGTATTCTGAAACGGAAGCGCTGGAAATTATGGCGAGGGAAAAAGGTACCATCTTCGATCCGCGGTTATTCGAATGCATGCAAGATATCTTCCCCGAACTGAAACGCATTCAGCAGGAGATCAATGAGAGTTTGATGCGATAGTTTAACGACACGTCGCGGTTTTTACCATCTCCAACTCCGGGCAATGAAAGGTAACGGATGGGGTTTCTTCATGCCAAAAGGAGTGACAGATGTTTCGATGGCGACGGCTTCGCAAAGAGCGCTCGCATAACCAGCAATGCCTGCCGGCAGCCTCCGGTCACCGCGGTTTCTGGTTTCTCGGTGCCCTGGTCACCGTGCTGATTCTGGCCGGAGTCATTTTAAGTGCACGCGGCTTGCTGAACTTGCGCGGCATCATGACCGCGCATAAGATTTTAACTCCCCCTCACATCCTGGGCGCAACCTTTGGCGCGTCACCACCGCTGGATCCCTCGCTAATTGCCGAACTCTCCAAACCGGGCACAGTGATGATTGAAACCGTTTACTCCGGGACGCTCACGGTACCGAATTTCAGTCTCTCCGGCAAAGGCAATACGTTGGCGCGCACGTTGTTCACTCAGCAACAGCCCGCGACGGCCATGCAGAGTCTGCTCCAGTCGGTGGCCAACGATCCGATGGATCTGCTGGCACCATCCGGCGGTGAGCCGCAAAGCATCAAAGGCGGTGCGCAGGGATCGGGATTTATCGTGACACCGGACGGCTACATGGTCACCAATGCCCATGTGGTGAAGGTGGAAGATGCGCTGAAGCAGCAAGCGGCGGTACAATCCGCCAACAGCGCGGTGCAGGGGGTCGCCGGTCAATTTCAGCGAAACTACGGCACCTCGCTTCCGAATGACCTGTTTTACGCGCTGGCGTATGCATTCTACAACTTTTACCAGCAGACGATTAACGTCAACCTGTCCGACAAACGTATCTTCTCTGCCATCGGCGCGGCGGTGCCGGGTGTCGCCACGGTACAACGCGGCTTTTCCAGTACACTGGTCACCGCCGGCGACCCCATCCCGGGCAAAGATGTGGCGATATTGAAAATGGAAGGCACCAATCTGCCCACCCTGCCCATCGGCGATGATACCGCGTTAAAAACCGGCGATCGCATTTACGTCATCGGCTACCCCGCCGCCGCCACCTTCCATCCGTTGGCCGAAGCGCAGCAAAGCGCGACGGTCCCCACCCTAACCTCCGGCGTGGTGAGCGCAATGCGGCCGATGACCGGCGGGTGGTCGGCCATCCAGACCGATGCCGCCTTTACCCACGGAAACAGCGGAGGTCCGGCGCTGGATAGTTTCGGTCACGTCATCGGGATTGCGACCTTCGGCACCACCGATCCGATGACCGGCGAAACGGTGGCCGGCATGAACTTCATTGTGCCGATGACCATCGTGCGGGAATTCCTCAATCAGAGCAATATACAACCGCAGGAAAGCATTTTTACCCGACTTTATGCCCAGGCACTCAATCAGTACAATCAGCAGCACTATAAAGCGGCATTGAGCACCCTGCAACAAGTCAATGCGATCTCACCCGGCAATCCGTACGTACAGGATTACATCTCCAATGCAGAGACCGCCATCGCGGAAGGCCGTGACCGGAGCTGGGTCGATACTTTGCGCACCGGATCGATCATCGGCGGTATAGTGATCCTGCTCGGGTTTGGCATCTGGTGGTTCCTCAGCCGTCGACGGCGCCTGCGGATTGTCCCACGGAAAAAACCGTTGCAACTCGGCGAAGAAAAGGAAGAACGTCCGGGAGAACAGGCCGCGTAGGTGGAAACCTGGGAGCCCGGCAGTCCTCTGCCGGCCATGGGTATCCTCGTTGCCGGCAAAAAGTAGAACCGCCCGGGAGAACAAGCCGCGTAGGTAGAAACCTGGGAGCCCGGCAGTCCTCTGCCGGCCATGTGGTTTCTCGTTGCCGCCAAAAAGAAAAACCGACCGGAAAAACAAGCCGCATAGGGTAGAAACCTGGGAGCCCGGCAGTCCTCTGCCGGCAATGGGTATCCTCGTTGCCGGCAAAAAGAAGAACCGACCGGAAAACAAGCCGCATAGGGTGGAAACCTGGGAGCCCGGCAGTCCTCTGCCGGCCATGGGTATCCTCGTTGCCGCCAAAAAGAAGAACCACCCGGGAAAACAAGCCGCATAGGGTAGAAACCTGGGAGCCCGGCAGTCCTCTGCCGGCAATGGGTATCCTCGTTGCCGCCAAAAAGAAGAACCACCCGGAAAAAACAAGCCGCATAGGGTGGAAACCTGGGAGCCCGGCAGTCCTCTGCCGGCAATGGGTATCCTCGTTGCCGCCAAAAAGAAGAACCACCCGGGAAAACAAGCCGCATAGGGTAGAAACCTGGGAGCCCGGCAGTCCTCTGCCGGCAATGGGTTTTCTCGTTGCCGGCAGAGGACTGCCGGGCTCCCAGGGAATAATTATGGACCAGTATATATCCAATCGTGGATAATCCCTTGATAAGGCCAATCATCTGGACACTCAACCAAACCTTTGCGCACCGGATTCTGCCTGACATACTGCCAGGTTTCCGTGAAATGCTGACCGTTGCGCATACGAGTATCCCAATGATTGACTGCGAGCCGTGGATGCCCAACTGGTAGTCGGCGAGTTACATTACGTTTCCAAAAGTGTGTCCAACGTTCCAGTGCACAATCCAACGCACCTCGGGTCGCAAACAGATGAAGATGTGTTGGCATAAGTAGGTAATAACCTACCAGCCAGCCTCGTGCTTCAAGCCATACCTCACGCAATAGCGCATGCATTTCATCGCAAGTTAACCACGCCCCAACATTGGCAGTCCGAATCGTCACAAACACCACAGTAGTCCGGTCCGCAAACTCGAATACCCCATGAGACAGATGATGGAATCTTTTCTCAAACATATCCATGTAGTATTATCTCCCAAAGAGGTGGCGGTTCCCTCCCGCAACCAAAATACATTGGCAGAAATGCAACCAGACGTCAATATTGGTATCTACGGTATTGCTGAGTTTCAGGGGGAGAAATGGCCGGCAGAGGACTGCCGGGCTCCCAGGAATGGCGCTGTCAGCGAGTGAGACGCTCGTGCTCCCAGCTTAGAAACTATCTCAAAATGGATCGTCGCCAGATCGCGGAGGATTATTCCTGTCTGATCCGGTGCAATTTCTGAAAGTGTGTGAGAACATACATGGCAGGAAATTACACCGGATCAGGCAGGAAAAGGACCCGCGAGATGGTGGCGAGGCATTTTGAGATAGTTTCTTAATCCGCGATCACCGCGTCCGGCTTCTCACCACGGCGGTAAGAGCTGGGGAGAGATTTGTGGAAGAGAAATAACAACGGAAGGGCGACGATGAAAATGAAGGCGACGACCAGGAAAACGTCCGAGAACGCCAGGATCATGGCCTGCCCCTGTACCAGGTGATCCAAGAGGGTCAGCGCCTGTTGGCGCGCGATGGGCGGGGCGGCGCCTTTGGCCATCAGCATGTGCTGCATGCCCAGCAATCGCTGCAATGCGGTCGTACTGTAGACATTGACATATTCCACCAACCGCGCGCGATGGAAGTCCGCGCGGTGGTCGAGGAAGGTAGACAGGATAGCGATACCGGCGCTGCCGCCGAGTTGCCGAAAGAGGCTGAATAAGCCCGTGCCTTCGGCGATATCGCGTCCCTGCAGACCGGCCAGCGTGGCCAGCGTGAGCGGTACAAAAAGAAAGCCCATCGATGCGCCGCGCAGCACTAGTGCCCAGAAGATCGAGTCGACGCTGGAGTTAGACGTGAGCGCCTGCAGCATGAACATGGAGATAATGAACCCGATCGCCCCGATCGCGACCAGCAAGCGGGCGGAGACTTTTCCCGACAATCGTCCCACGATCGGCATGGACACCGCGGTCGCCAGCGCGCCCGGCAGCATCGCGAATCCGGATTGCTGCGCGGTGTAATGCTGCATGGATTGCAGAAATACCGGCAGAATAAACGTACCGCCGAAGAGACCGAACCCCACGATAAAGCCAAAAAGCGAACCGGCAGCCAGCGGGCGATTTTTTAGCACGCGCAGATTGACCGCGGGATGCTTTACATGCAGTTCCCACAGCACAAACGCAATCAGTCCGACAACCGACAATACGGTCAATCCGTTGATCAGCGAGGAGTCGAACCATCCCTCGCGATTGCCCTTTTCCAACACCATCTGCATGCATCCCAGCCCCACGGCGAGGAATCCGATGCCGATGACATCGACGGACGCGCCTGCCGCCCGTTTATATTTCGAGTCATGCACGAACATCAGCGTGAGGATGGTCGCCACAATGCCGATCGGCAAGTTGATGAAGAAGATCCACGGCCAGCTATAGTTATCGGTGATCCATCCCCCCAGCGTCGGCCCAATGGTGGGACCGACCATGATGCCGATACCGTAGATCGCCTGCACCATGCCGAGTTGCCAGGGTGGGAAGATTTCCATCATCGTCGCCTGCGCGGTGGATAGCAACGCGGCCCCACCCGCTCCTTGCACGATGCGGAAAAAAATGAGCGTATTCAAGTCATGCGCGGTACCGCAAAAGAACGAGGCGGCGGTGAAGATCATCATCGAGGCGGCGAGATAACGCCGGCGTCCGAAATACGAGGACAGCCACCCGGTCAACGGCAGCACGATGACGTTGGCGATAATATATCCGGTGGTGACCCAACTGATCTGATCGAGCGTCACCCCCAGATTCCCCATCATGGTGGGCACCGCGACGTTGACGATACTGCTGTCAACCACCTGCAACAAGGTGCCCAGCATCACCGCGAAGAGGATGATCCACCGCGTAAAGCCGGTATAACTGGCGTATTCCTCCTGCGGGGGGGAACCGCCGGTTGTCGCATCGTGGTCATCCAAGATAGTTTACCTGAGTGAGACGGTTACCTGCACCGATAACCCGGAGCGTAAGAGGTTCATCCCCGGTTGATCGGGGTCCAGGACAATTTTCACCGGCACGCGTTGCACGACCTTGGTGAAGTTGCCGGTGGCGTTATCCGGCGGCAGCAGCGCGAAGGTGGCACCGGTCGCAGCGGATAGACTTTCGACATGACCGGTAAAGTGTCGGTCCGGATAGGAATCGACCACGATCGATGCCCGCTGGCCGGGGTGCATCCCGTTGAGCTGCGTTTCTTTGAAGTTCGCCACTACCCAGATATCCGGCTTCACGATGGCCATCAGCGGCGTGCCTGGCTGCACCAACGCGCCAACCTCGGCCGATTTTTTACTGGTCATCCCGTTCACCGGCGCAGTGATCACGGTATCTTTCAATTGAATCTGCGCCGCGACCAGCGCCGCGCGCATCTGGGCAATCTTCGCCAGTGCTTGCTTTTCTGAAATGCGGCTGGCATCGACTTGAACCGGTGCGGTGTGCGCTTGCTCCAACTGGCCGAATGCCTGTTGCCGGCGCGCGATTGCCTGCTGTATGCTCTGTTTTGCCACATTGCGCTGCGCTTTGGCCTGCTCAACGTTGGCTTCCGCCGCCGCGGTCTGGTTGCGCGCGGCGGCCAGTTGCGCACTCGCCTGCGCGATGGACGCATTGGCCATATTGAGTTGTTCACGCGCGGCTTCCAAGTCGGCTTTTTTCGACAGCACCGTCGTCTCCGCCGCTTCCGCGGTACGCCGGGCGCTCTCTAATTGGGCGCGCGAGGTGAGCGCGGTCGCCTCTGCCTGATCGGATAATTGGGCGCTGATTGCCCCTTTCGCCAGCAGATCGTCGTAGCGTTTTTTATCTCGCTCCGCCTTGTCCGCGTTGGCTTTCGCGGCATCCACGTTGGCATGCGTCGCGCGGGCATTGTCCTGCGCGTTCTGCACCTGCGCCTCCGCGGCATTGATCGCGGATTGGGCGCGCGCTTTATTCGCCACCGCCGCCTCGTAGGCGGCCTGCGCAGCCGCGATATTGTTTTTGCTGCCGCGGGCAACCGCCTGCATATTGGCGACCGCCGCGTCGGCGCGTGCGGTATCGTCCCGGGCACTGGCAATACCGCTGGTCGCCTGCTCGACGACTCCCGCCGCCTGGGTGAGTTGCGCGTTACCGGTCTGATTGGTCAGCGTCACCGCCACACCGGCACCGCGCGCCTGCGCAATCGCCGCATCCAGATTGGCCTGCGCTTGCTCCACCGCCGCGCGATAGGTTTCGTCATCTAAGCGCACCAACAGGTCGCCGGCTTTCACGTGCTGATTATCATCGACATAGATATGCCGGATGGTTCCGCTCACCTGCGGTGCAATCTGCACGACATCGCCTGTTAGTTGCGCGTCATCGGTGCCGATGTGGCTCTGGCTGAATTGCCAGTAGCGATAGCCGAAGATACCGCCCACGATCACCAGCACCAGCACGATCACCCATACAATCGGCGATCGTCCCCGCGCGCGCTTGATGGCGGGAGTCGAACCGCCATTGTCTGTCTTGTTCTGCGTTTGTTCTATCTCCGCCATCCCGAAATCTCCCACTCAGCGAAAAACATAAAACCGGGCTTCCCGCGCGGAAATCCCGGATATAGGCAATAGGATTCCTGATTTTTATCCTTAACCATATTCTGCAATCATTATATACGAAATTCGTGATCGAAAATACCGTTTAGGGCTTGGTGACCAGAAAAAGACCGTCTCCCGGGATAAAAACAAGGATTGAGGACCGGCTGAAGGTCAAGGCGGGTCAGGATTACCCGCGCATTCTCGTCAGCGTTCCCAGATGATTTCCGTTAGATGCACGCCGGTGGGGATGGTCAGGCGGGTGCTTTGTGGGATCAACGTGACGACATCGCCACCGGTGTGCCAGCGCACCAGGCGGGGTTTTTCCGGCAGGGTGATGGTGACATTCGGGGTATCGAGGTAAAGAAGCGCGCGTTGGCGTTCCAGCAGATATTCCCAGGTGCCGTTCTGCAGATTTAATTCGATCAGCAGTTTTCCCGCTAACTCGACGTGGGTGGGCGTGGTGACTGGCTGCCCATCGGTGTGAATCGGCGCATCGCCAAATGAATTGAAGCGAAAGGGCTTGGGCCCCGAACCGGCGGAAATAGGTTGCAGTCCGTCGTTGCGTGCGCGGGAGGTCATCGTGACCAACAGGGAGGCGCTGTCCGCCAGCGGCTTAGCATCCAGGCTCTCGGCAGTCAGTGTCCCGATAGGCGTGGTGGTGGTCAGCCGCAACAGGCCGGTTTCGACCGGCGCGGTATCCAGCCGGCCGGCCATCGCTTGAAATGCCGGCGTTTCCACTCGCAGCACCTGCTGCGTGATATCACGCGTCACCTGACCGGTATCGGTCACCCAGTGGTTCTTGTCCAGGTCGGCGCTACTCAGGCTGGCCTCACTCCAGTTATGCAGCGCGTCGAGCGCCATCCGGACAGCAAGCTCGGGACGCAACGCGTGGAATCCCATAATCTTTTTCGCCGGGTCGATGAATCCCAGCGCATCCGCATTGGCACTGGCCATCGGCACCAATCCGTGGGCCAGCAGATCGTCCGTGGAAAAAGCCGGCATGGCCGCCACCTGTTTCAAGGTATTCGCCGGATACCCGAAGCCGTTGAAGGTAAATGACAGGATGCCGCTCTGTCCGGGTTTGAGCGTATATCCTATCCGTTCTTCCAGCCCCGTCGCGGCGCCTTGATAGAGCAAGTCGGTATGACAGAGATTGTTAAACAGGAGCAAACGCTCACCTTGCCAGCGACTGCCGGCGGAACGCCCGGAAGCGACCAGCAGGTCGAACGGATGGGGTGTATTCGGCGTGGTATAATTCACCACCCGCGCATGGTATGCCAACCGATAGAGCGGAGAAAGATAGGAATACCAGGTAAAGGCATCCACGTCAGAATACCCGATGCCGACCGTAGCGTGCGACGATTGCACTTCGCCGGAACAGAACAGGCGGCCCGCCTGGGTAACCAGATCCCAGCGCAACGGGTCCAGATGGATGTCGAACGTCCCGATCGTGCGCGATGCCGTGTCGGTGCCATAGGTAAAGAGAATCAGCGCGTCGATATCCAGAAAGGCGCCATAGGCGCCCGCCTCGATCATCCCGAAACCGCGATACGGATTGGGAGAACAATAACCCAACTCCCGCACCACCAGCGGTTTACCTGCCATGTGCGCCATACTGACGGTGACCGGAAAGGTATAGTCGGGATTCTCGACCATCGGGTTGGTCAGGCCGAAATACGCGGGATATTTCCATTCGTTGCCATCATCCCACTGTGGATGATCCCAGTAGAAATTGATGCCGATGTAATCGCAGGCGCCGGCGGTCGCCATCAGATCGGGCACCACATCCTGCGCACCCACCGCGGTGATGGGAATGCGCACGCCGATCGCATGCAAATAGGTCGTCATCTCGGTGAAGTAGGCGTGCTGCATGTCATAGGCAAACTGCGCTCCCGCGCTCACCCGCACCGGCGCCACCAGCACGCTGCCGGCGGTGGAAGGCGGATCGGAGGAGAGGTCCATCCGCGGCAGTTGTACCGTCGCGGTTTCCAGGTTTTCGGTTGACATCAGCGCGCCGACACCCGCGCGGTTCGTCCATGCCGTGCGCAGTGATTCGGTGCTGCCATACCGTTTGCGCAGCCAGGTGTTCCACTCCTGCTGTAATTGAGTCAGGTAGGGTTCGCGCAGCGTGGCCCAATCCGCGCGCCGAATGAACAGCCCATTCTCGTCATACAACTCCAGCAGCGCCACCGCCGGGTCGCGCGCGTAGCAGAGCCCGGTATAGGGATTGATATGGGTGACCAGCAATTGACGGGCATATTCCTGCTGGAGTTGAATCATCCGCTTGTCGAAGATCGCGTAGGGTTTAGCGCCGCGTCCCAGCGCCTCCCCGTCGATAACCCCGTCGTTGGCGCGGAAGGTGCGATAATCGTTCAGGTCCAGCGCCAGGTAAATCCCGCGCTCCTTCAATTTCGCCACCCAGTAATCGAGCAAATCGATCATCGCCGGGCGCAGCAGTTGGGAGGAAGTGGGGTCGAGCACGCCCTGGGCGTCGTCGATTTGATGGATACGGACGAGATTGAGTCCCGCGCGGGCGAATACTCCCACCAGGCGATCGATTTGCGGTTTGGTGACAAATACGCTGTCTTTCGCGAGGTTGACGCCGAAAAAGCGGATGCGTTGCCCGGTATGCGCGAGGATAAAGTGTCCGCCTTGCGCGAGCACGAAGCCATGCTTTCCTGCCGGTGCGTCCAACCGAGCGGAACAATCGAGCAGCGAACTTTCAGGATAGACGCTGAGGTTCGGGTCCAATACCGGTGCCCGTTCCAGCACCGAGGAGATATTATCTACCGACCATACCGGCAGCACACCGCACAGGCAAATAATCAGCAAGCACACCCGGCGCCACGCCGAGATTTTGAGTCGGAACTGTCTACGCATGAGGGGTATAGTGTAGCACTATACGGCGAGGGAGAAAAGATGAAACGAAGAGGATCAGTTATTGGGGTGATATCCCACGGTTGCCAAATCCGCGGTGATAGCCTCAAGTACATGCTGCGCCGTAGCAATCGAAAATTCGGCATCCTCACGTACTGGTTCAGGGTTTTCTCCCGGATAGCGTGACTCGACCGCCCAGTTTGACAGTGTATTGAGTTCTTCGTCAGAGAACAGACGAATGCGCCATTCTCCTGGCAATCGACGTTGGTGAAATACGAGATCATGTGTTTTTGGCACAGGAATTCCAAGCCAGATAATCGCGCTTTTGAGTGCCTTTTCAGTGGATTGCTGTGCAAGCATACAAGCATGACGCGGCTCTATAATAGATTTCTCCAGTCCCGCTGTGGCTGAGTTAATATCACCGTATGCATACTTTAGCCATCGAGATGTTTCCTCGTAGGTATCATTATCGGGCATAAAGCTCTTTTCCTTCACTTAACGCGTTATGCAGAACCGTCGCCACAACTTTCCCACGTGTAGCAATTTCGTGCGCCGTCGTCACCAGCACATCCTTTGGCAACGGCATATCGCTGAGCACATTCAGGATAGCTATCGCGGTTTTGCGTCGGTTCACCCCATCCGGCATCACCACCAGCAGATCGACATCACTTTCGGCGACAGCATCACCGCGCGCTTGCGATCCGAAGAGAATGATTCTCTCCGGATCGAAGCGTGTTACGATTTCCCGTACCATGCTCTCAATGACTTCCGAGGTGTTCATATACAATATATAGCCATTCGCGTTTACACTTGCACTTACACTTGCACTAAAGAAAAGAGTGCAAGTGCAAGTGCAAGTGCAAGGATTGACGATTTTTTACCGCCCCATTACATACGCCACCAGCGTGCGCACCGGAACGCCGGTCGCGGCTTTGGGTACATAGGCACGTGGTTTGTCGAGGTAGGAAGTGCCGGCGATATCCAGGTGCACCCAGGCTTTATCATCGACAAATTCGCGCAGGAAGATGCCGCCTTGAATCGCCGAACCTTCCCGTCCACCGACATTTTTGATATCCGCGATATCGCTATCCATCAGTTCGCGGATTTCATCGTCGAACGGTAGCATCCACATCTTTTCGCCGGTCTGCTTCCCGGCAGCGATCACCTGGTCGATCAGTTCCTGACTGGTGCCCATCACGCCGGTCCACACGCGCGCCAGCGCGACGACACAGCCGCCGGTGAGGGTGGCGATGTCGATGATCGCGTCGCTGGGCTCCTCCGATGCATAGGACAGCGCGTCGGCCAGCACCAGCCGCCCTTCGGCATCGGTATTGTCCACCTCGATGGTTTTCCCGTTGCGCGCCACCAGCACGTCATCGACTTTATATGACGCACCGCTGACCATATTCTCGCAGGTCGGAATGAGTCCGGTGACAGCCACGCGCGGCTTCAACTGCGCCAGCGCGCGCATCGTCGCCAGCACCGCCGCGGCGCCGCCCATGTCGGTCTTCATATGCCGCATCGCGTCGCCCGGCTTCAACGACAGCCCACCGCTGTCATAACACAGCCCCTTGCCGACCAGCACCACGCGTCCGGTTGGCGTGCCGGCCGGCGTATAATCCACCCGGATGAAGCGCGGCGGATTGGCGCTGGCACGTCCCACCATCGTCAGACAATGCATATGCTCCTGAACGATGCGCTTTTCATCCCAAACCTCGCAGCGCAAGCCGTATGCCCGCGCCAGATCGCGCGCGGTTTGCGCCAGGTATTCCGGGATGACGACGTCGGGGGGTTCGTTCGTCAGATCGCGGGCCAGGTTGGTAGCATCCGCGATGATGCGTCCGGTGGCTACTCCCGCCTGCACCGCGTCCAGCTTGTCGGCGTCGCGCTCGACGATGAGCACTTGCTCGATATATGTTTTCGGTTCATCTTTCGGAGGCGTTTTATATTTCTCGAACTCATACGCGCCCAACAGTGTGCCTTCCGCTACCGCCTGCGCGCACTCGCCTGCCGGCAGACCGGCAATGCCCGCGCCGTGCAGCACGGTAGCCACCGTCGTCGCCTGCAGCGCCTTCGCGCGCTTAATGCCGGTCGCAGCCGCCTGGCGCACCTGTTCCAGTCCGAACTGCTCCGCCTTGCCCAGCCCGACCACCAGCACCTGCTTCGCCGGGATCTTTCCAAAGGTCGGCAATTCCAGCACCGCGTTCAGCTTGCCTTTGAAATGCTGTTCGTCAATCAAGCGGGCAATCCACCCGTCCAGCGCGCGGTCCACCGCTCCCGTCGCTCCTCCCGGTGTCCGCACCCCTTCGAACAGGTTCACAATCAACACATCACAGGCCGTCTGCGCCAGATCGCCCGCTTGCACAATCAACTCCATCGATCCCCTCCGACAAGAGCTACGCTCTCATTTTTTACCGTTAATATTGTTGTACGAGAAGAAACGATGCTTTCCTCTCGAAAATGGTGCTGTTTTGAAGTCAAAATGACGTATTTCACGTCAACCGTAGAAATCCGCTCGGTAAATTCTGGCGCGCAAAGACGCATAGATTCACCGAAGCAAGGTTTAGCAGCGCACCGCAGCAACGGGTCTACGCAAAGTTTACGGCCACCGGCCGGCGGGATACCCATTGCCGTTAAAATAAGCTTGCTGTACTCATGAAAGAGCTTGGTGTCGACACCGTCTCGGTTCGGAAGTCCGTCTCGCCGTAGGGTGGTTGAGTAGGCCACGGATGGCCTACTCAACCACCGAACCAAGCTTGTGTTGACGGCATTGGGCGGGACACCGGCGTTCCGACCTATTAATTACGCAAATCCGGCAGGTGGCGAAAACTGTTATACATCCAGGCAAACAGCACGCCGCCAATCAGGGCATCGAAAAACCCGTAAAGCAGACCGATCAGACTGCCAACCGGACTGATAGTATAACCACGATACACCCGCCCGAGGCTTGTGCGCTCTTTCGTTGCCCCGTCAAAGAGCATAATCCACCAGGTGAGAAAGAAAACGCCTAATCCCCAGATCGTACCACAGGTTAACGCAAAGGCACGGAGATTCAACTTCATGGTCGTACCTCCTTCATTGCATATTACCCAAGATATCAGGTCGGGCGTGGTGACCGAAACAGCATGTTGATATGGTTCATTTCACATCCTTTTGTCCGGTTGGACGAAAAGATGCACATTATGACCCATCTTGCTTGCCGGCAAATATCACGCACGCATTATGCACTTGACCTTTCGTAATTACTGCTCTTGCGGTCTTCCCCCAGTAAGTCAATCCAATTATAGGGTCGTCTTTTCTTCACCGTCAACGCCTGCGCAATATTTCCTACAGGCGCTTCCCATTGACAGCGCTCTACTTGGTATGATGACAAGGTATTTGGGGAATAAGGAGTACCGATTAGCAAAAGGAGAAATAGCATGCGCATTTCCAACTGGCGGGGACGGATAGTCCTCCTGTTTGCGTTCCTCTACTTGACCCTCGCGGCCTTTGGCGCCGGGGTGCAACAAACAGTGCTGCCCAACGGGTTGACGGTGTTGATCAAAGAAGTGCATGCCGCCCCGGTGGTGGTCGTGGATGCCTGGTATAAAGTCGGCTCGCGCAACGAGCACGCGGGTATCACCGGCGCTTCGCACCTGCTGGAACACATGACGTATAAAGGCACCAAGGAATTCGGCAAGGAAGAGATGAAGACGCTGGTGAAACGCAACGGCGCGCTCGACAATGGCGAAACCTTTTACGATTACACGCACTATTACACCACCATCGCCAGCGATCGGGTGGAACTGGCGCTGCGTATCGAAGCGAGCCGCATGCATTCCGCGCTGCTGCGCCAGCCGGAGCTCGATCACGAAATGACGGTGGTTCGCTCGGAGTTAGAAGGGCGCGAGAACGATCCGGGGTCATTGCTCTTCAACGCGCAAATGGCTACCGCATTTGAAGCCGCCCCGTACCACTGGCCGGTAGTCGGCTGGCGCGCCGATGTCGAGCATACCACCGCCAAGCAACTGCAATACTATTACCACCTGTATTATCAACCGAACAATGCCACCCTGGTGATCGTCGGCGACGTGGATACCGCACGCGTGCTGAAACTGGTGCATCAGCATTTCGATACTATCCCGCGCGGGCCCGCGCCGCCGCAATGGGTAACGCCGGAATCGTCCCAGCGCGGCGAACGGCGGGTGACCATCCACCGGCAAGGCGAAGTGCCGTTGGATAGCATCATGTGGCATATTCCCGCCATCAATTCGCCCGATATCCCGGCGTTTATGCTGCTGGAACAGATCCTCGGTAACGGGCGCACTTCGCGGTTGTATCAGCAAATCGTGGAGAAAAAGTTGGCGGTGGATACCTACGCCGATGCGCTACTGTTGCGCGACGGCAGCGTCTTTCTCGTCGGCGCGGAGCTCTCTCCGGGCAGCACCGTCCCGCCGGTGGAAGGGGCGTTGCTGGCGGAAGTGGAACGGATCAATACCACCCCGCCGACCGCTGACGAGATGGCGCGCGCGTTGCGGCAAGTGGATGCCTCACTGATCTATGCGCGCGACAGTGTCACCCAGCAGGCCGAACAGTTCGGCTATTACCAGACGGTCAGCGGCGATTGGCGCTACCTGGAACGCCTGCCGGAGCGATTGCGCGCGGTCACCCCGGCCGATGTCGTCCGCGTGGCGACCACATACCTGACGACGGACAACCGCACGGTCGGCGTCTTCCAACCGAGCGCAACCAGCGTGGCGGGTGAACAAACCACCACGCCTTCCCGTGGCCAACCGAACCTTGAATTGGCCGGCCAGATCGATGAACCGTCGCCATTGGTGCATGCCGCGCCCAGTCGACCGGTCGCCAGTCCCGTCATGCCGAAAGTGCACCGCGAGCGTTTCCAACTGCCGAACGGCATGGTGCTGATCGTGCAGGAGAATCACGCCAATGCCACTGTGGCGGTCAGCGGCAGTCTCAAAGCCGGTCGCGCCTACGATCCGGCCGGAAAAGTGAGCCTGGCTGAGTTGACCGCCAATTTGCTCGATCATGGCACCACCACGCGCTCGTCCAGTGAGATTGCGCGCGAGTTGGAAGGCGCCGCGGCGGAATTGACCAGCGGGACCGGCTGGGAGACGGTGGGCGTGCACGGGAAAGCGTTGAGCGGCGATACCGCGTTGCTGCTGCGGAACCTGGCCGATCTGGTGCGCCATGCCAACTTCCCCGCCGATGAAGTGGAAAAAGTCCGCACCCAGATGCTGGCGGAACTGGCGGTCAATCGCAACAGTCCGGGCAATAATGCCGTACGGGCGCTCTATCGCGCGGTGCTGCCGGTGGGTGATCCCTACCGCATGGCCTCGTTTGACGAGATGACGGCCGGACTGAAGTCGATTACGCGCGACGATCTGCTGGCGTTTCATCAAGCGCACTATACGCCCCATTCGCTGGTGCTGGCCGTGGTCGGTGATGTCAATATTGCCGACGTGCGCAAGCTGGTGGAACAGTATTTCGGCGATTGGCAAGGTCCCTCCCCCACCC